>OKVT01000019.1_pt1 | contig 193949 bp, 153 predicted proteins | sample 1606951 | NCBI WGS metagenome assembly OKVT01 (sample SAMN03281019, study PRJEB24777) | human gut metagenome | isolation source: fecal sample PR141 from 1 month old male Chinese infant, vaginal delivered... | place: Singapore | collected 2005-11-08
CCCTTTCCGAACCCGGAAGCTAAGGCCTGGTCGCGGCGATGGTACTGCACTCGAGAGGGTGTGGGAGAGTAGCACGCCGCCGCATTCAACGTCGGGGTTCCCGTCGAGCGTGACGCTCCGGGAACCCTTTTTTTTTGTTTGTCTTCCGGTTTCCGGGGGATCCCCGGGCGCGACGCTCCGGGAACCCCTTTTCTTATTCCCGCACACGGGTGTTTCCTCCGCCCATTGGAGGTTTTCGGACGCCGGAAGGCCCGTGGGCGGAAGGATTCCTCCACCCACTGGGTGTTTTGTTCCGCCGGGAGGCCCGTGGGCGGGAGGATCGCTCCAGTCACTGGGAGTCCCGGGACGCTGGGGGATCCCAGGAATTCCAGGGGAGCTTCCTGCCCTTATCCGATGGTGGAATAGACTGGGGAACTATGCATTATTTAGTACCCAAACGCTGCGTCGAATCGAACAAAATCATGTATCGCGACAAAGCGACGGCCCGGCAGGCCGCCGACCAGAGCTGGCGTGAACGCGGCACTGAACTATGGGTGTATCGGTGCGAATTCTGCGGAACCTGGCATCTCACACATCGCGATCCACAATCCAGCTACACGTACGTGCCCTTCAATCAGCAGATTAAACCGCATTCCCGCAAAAAAGGCTACAAACCACGTCGTAAGTAGTTCTGTTAGCGCTCGAGGCGGAAGCCTTGGCGCTTGGCGTTTGGAGCCACGGCCTTGCTGGTCACACCGGAATCGACCGCATTCGACGCGATCTGATCGCTGAACGGATCAACTGGGCGCTCGGTATTGCGCAAATCGTAATACCGATGCACTTCCTCGTCAAAATCCTGCAAACCGGCAAGCAACGTCTCATTGTTCGACGGATACTCATTCTCAAAGAACTGCATGGGGCGCGGCATACGCGGCTTGAGTGCGGGATCCTGATCGGGCTTGCCAATCGCAAGTCCGAGCACAGGGTACGTGTATTCCGGAAGATTCAGCAGATCAATCAAAGCCGGAACATCGTTAAGCAGCGAGCCGAGAATCACACAGCCAAGGCTGAGCGAATAAGCGGCCGTCTCCATCGCATGAAGCGCCAAAACTGCGTCATTCTGTGCCTGAGTGTAACGATAGCTGCCATTCAACGTAAACTCGTCGGAAGCGGTCTCAACGCCCTTGGAAGCTGCGATGGCCGCATTGCGATGCTCGTCAAGCACAAACACGTACAGCAGTGGCGCGGTCGCGATATATGGCTGCCCGCCGATTTCGGCAAGACGCTTCTTTGCGGCCGGATCGGTGATGCGGATTGCCGACCAGTCGTTCAGGAATTGGCTGCTTGCGGCATGCTGGGCCACGGTTTCGAGAGTTTCGACGATATCGTCGCTCAGCGGCTTCGGCTTGAATTTGCGGATGGAACGACGCTCCAGCAGAGTGTCGACAGTTGCATTATGCAGAATATTACTCATGTTGACTATTTATATCCCATCCGCGTAATTGCGCAAGTATTTTCGCCCGCAAGCGCATTCCTTCCAATCGCAGTTTCGTGCAGTTTCGTGCGGTTCCAACCGCAGCTTCAATTGCAGATCTGAATCGCACGCTTCGAAATATGGAAGTTGGAGTGGGATTGTTTGCGGATCTGGCGAAATTTGCGCTTATCGGCAAATCTAGCGGATTCCACGGTTTCAGCGGATTCGGCGCGATTGACGGGAGTGGCGGCGATCGACCAGCGCCTGCGATCCGCGGTCGGATAGTTGCGATACCAGCGCGCCGAGTCCTGCGGAAGCCACGCCGAACACGAGATTCAGCGCCAGTTCCTTGCGTTTGTCGGTGGTGCCGTCCGGCAACACGGCTTTGCGGCCGACCGACTTGCGCCATGCCAGTTCGAACAGTTTGCCGAACACGAGTCCGGCCAGCGTGGGGGCGGCCACCTTGAACATCTTGTCGCAAAGATCGTCGGGATCGTTGATTCGCTGTTCGCGCAGGGCATTCACTTTCTCGTCGACGTTATGCAGCGACGCTACGATGCGGTCTGCGCTGGATTCCGGGTCAGGCATTTCACTCATGATTTCCAGTGTAGACCGTGCCGTCGGATTTCGGTTGGATTTCGCCGGCGCATGCGTGCGTTGCGAAGCGCTTAAGACACGTGGTGGAAGATTGCTGGTGAAACGCTTTTCGTCGGCTAGAGTAGGAGTATGACAGATACTCAAGTCGGAAGCAAGGATGCTTCTTCAATCGCGCCCGGCCGCCTGGTACTGCTGCGCCATGGCCAGACTGTGTGGAGCGAATCGGGCCAGCATACCGGCCGAACCAATATTCCGTTGACCGATACCGGTTGCGAGCAGGCTCGTGCGGCGGGCGAGCGTCTTCGTGAGGCGTTCCCCAATGGTTTCGACCAAGGCTGCATGTTCGCAAGCCCCCTGCGTCGCGCCCAGCAGACCGCGCAACTGGCTGGTTATGGCGGTTTCAAAGTGCTTGACGAGATTGCGGAATGGGATTACGGCCGTGCCGAAGGGCGTACACGCCAGGAGGTGAGCGAGGCTGGCGGCTTCCAGTGGGATGTATGGCGCGACGGTCCGCGTTCCCTTCCTGAATCGTTGGAGGGCGACTGGGTTGAGACGTTGCCAAGCGGCGAGCAGGTTCCGGTGCACAATGGCCCTGGCGAGACGGTTGAGGAGGCCGCCGCGCGCACCCGCGATGCGATCGACGCGGTGATGCCGCTGCTCAATGCCGGTCATGACGTGCTGTTGGTGGCGCACGCGCATGTGTTGCGCATCCTCACCTCGCAGTGGCTGGACGTCGATCCGCATTTCGCGCGTTTGCTGCGCCTCGACACCGCGCATTATTGCGTGCTGAGCCAATATAAGGGAGACAACGTTATCGAGCATTGGAATTGCTAGGTGCGTTGCGCTGGGCTGAACGTCGGTAGTTTGACATCGTTTACAAACCGCCGACGTTTTTTTGTTGCCGTACGGCGTCAGGTTCGCGATTCACTGCGATTGTTGCCGTGTGATATGGAGGGTGTGTCGCAAACGGTTTCATAAAGACAGTGTGATGAAAACCGTTGAAAATAAAGTATTTTGAGGAAAACCTGCGATCGTAAAATCACTCTAAAAATGGTTGTTCTTGCTTACGTTTGCAAAAATGGGAGAAATGCGGCACAATAGTGCATGTCAGGAATCGTGAGGAAGCGATTTCACAGGATGTTGACCAGCGGGGTGCTGGGAAACAGGAATGGAAGAGAAAGGTTCGATGATGAATCGTACTATCAAGGCAGCAGTTGGAATGGTCGCCATCGCGGCGATGTCCGTAGGCACGTTGGGCGCTTGCGGATCGAGCTCCAGCTCCGACGACGGCAAGGGCAAGGTCTATTACCTGAACTTCAAGCCGGAATCCAACGACGAATGGCAGAAGCTGGCCAAGGATTACACCAAGGAAACCGGTGTCGAGGTCAAGGTCCAGACTGCTGCTTCCGGCACCTACGAGCAGACCCTGAAGTCCGAGATCGCCAAGTCCGAAGCCCCGACCCTGTTCCAGGTCAATGGTCCGGTCGGCTATCAGAACTGGAAGTCCTACACTGATGACATGACGGACACCGAGCCGTACAAGCAGCTCATCAACAAGGACGTCGCCCTCAAGGATGGGAGCAAGGTCGTTGGCGTTCCGTACGCTATGGAAACCTATGGTCTGATTTACAACAAGGATCTGCTGGCCAAGTACATCGCCACCGATGGCGCCAAGATCAAGGACGTCAAGGATATCGACAATTTCGATACCCTGAAGGCCGTGGCTGATGACATCCAGGCCAAGAAGGACCAGCTCGGCGTTAAGGGCGCATTCACTTCCGCCGGTTTCGATTCCAGCTCCGATTGGCGCTTCAAGACCCATCTGGCCAACCTGCCGCTGTACTACGAGTTCAAGGATGACAACATTACCAAGCAGCCGGCGACCGTCAAGGGTACCTATCTGCCGGAGTATAAGAACATCTTCGACCTGTACCTGAAGGATTCCACCACCGAACCGACCCAGCTGAGCTCCAAGACCGGTGATGACGCCACCTCCGAGTTCTCCCTCGGCGAGGCCGTGTTCTATCAGAACGGCACTTGGGCATGGACCGATCTGCAGAAGAACGGCATGAAGGCCGAGTCCATCGGCATGCTCCCGATCTACACGGGCGTCAAGGGCGAGGAGAACCAGGGTCTGGCCACTGGCTCCGAGAACTACTGGTGCATTAACTCCAAGGCTTCCGACGCCGATAAGCAGGCCACCAAGGACTTCCTGAAGTGGGTCGTCACCAGCAAGACCGGCATCGAGTCCCTGTCCAGCGCCATGGGCTTCACCACTCCGTTCAAGTCCTTCAGCGATGTCAAGTCCGACAATCCGCTGGTGCAGGCCGCTGTTGAAGATCAGAATTCTGACAAGACCGCAGTCTCTTGGAACTTCACCATGATGCCGTCCGAAGAGTGGAAGAACCAGCTCGGTTCCGCCCTCCTCGAGTACGCGCAGGGCACCGGCGACTGGGATGCCGTCAAGACCGCATTCGTGGACGGTTGGAAGACCGAATACGACGCGTCTCACTGATCGTCTCGAAAAACCAATCGTAATCGCGCATGACGAATCGGTCCGCGCGTCGCGTAGCGCGGACCGTTGGAAATACCATCGGCGCGTGATTGATCGAATAACTGCATAACTGAATAATTGAACAAGCAACGAGCTGCAATCGGAAGTCTTCCTTCCCTCTCCTGATTGCAGTTCGTTTTTTTTTATGCGGCGACGTACGGTTGTAGGACACGCCGTGCGTCGGAGGGATTGCGTTGCAGTAATGAAAGCGCTATCATCATTAATAACAAGCAGAAAAGATGTTGATTTAAAAATGTTCTTATCTGTAGTTTGAAGAAATGTAACCGCTATCATTTTGCAACGATGCGAACGAAAGTGAAAACATATGGTGCAACAAGAAATTGATACTACCGATCCGGCGTTGTGGTGGAAGCAGGCCGTGGTCTACCAGGTGTACCCGCGTTCCTTCAAGGACTCCCGCGGTTCGGGCCTGGGCAGCATCGCAGGCGTCACCGAGAAGATCGACTACCTCGCCGAACTCGGCGTGGATGCCATCTGGCTGAGCCCGTTCTACCCGTCCCAGCTTGCCGACGGCGGCTACGACGTGGACGACTACCGCAACGTCGACCCGAAGCTCGGCACCATGGACGATTTCGACGAGCTCGCCAAGGCCGCCCACGAGCACGGCATCAAGGTCGTGGTCGACATCGTGCCGAACCACAGCTCCAACCTGCACGAATGGTTCAAGGCCGCCCTCGCGGCCGCCCCAGGCTCCCCGGAACGCGACCGTTATATCTTCCGCGACGGCAAGGGCCCGAACGGCGACCAGCCGCCGACTGATTGGATCGCAAGCTTCGGCGGTCCGGCGTGGACGCGCGTTCCTGACGGCCAGTGGTATCTGCACATGTTCACCAAGGAGCAGCCGGATTGGAACTGGAAGAACCCCGAGGTGCGCGCCGACTTCATCAAGACGCTGCGCTTCTGGCTCGACCATGGTGCGGACGGCTTCCGCGTGGACGTGGCGCACGGCCTCGCCAAGGATCTTGACCGCGACGACCTCGAAAGCTACAAGGTCTGCGAGCATGTGCTTCCCTCGGACGGGTCGCACCCGTTGTATGACCGTGATGAGGTGCATGACATCTACCGCGAGTGGCGCAAGGTGTTCAACGAGTACAATCCGCCGGCATTCGCCGTGGCCGAAGCCTGGGTCAATCCGGATCGCCAGCATCTGTACGCTTCGACCGAAGAGCTCGGACAGGTGTTCAACTTCGAGTTCGCCAAGAAGGACTGGATTCGCGACGACATGCACCTGGCCATCGAGGAAGGCTTGGAAAGCGCGGAACGTTCCGGCTCCTCCGCGACTTGGGTGATGAGCAACCACGACGTGCCTCGTCACGCCAGCCGTTATGGATTGCCGCAGGTTCCAGCCTCGTCGCATCATCAGCTGGCCAAGGATTGGCTGCTGCGCGACGGTACCACCTATGAGGAGAACCGCGAATTGGGCGCCAAGCGTGCCCGTGCCGCGATTCTTATGGAACTTGCCTTGCCTGGATCCACCTACATCTACCAGGGTGAGGAACTGGGACTGCCGGAAGTCGCGGATATTCCTTGGAACAAGCTGGAGGATCCCACCGCATTCAACAGCGTGCGCGAGCAAATCGAAAAAGGCCGTGACGGCTGCCGTGTGCCGCTGCCCTGGGTCGCCGCAGACGCACCGAAGCTCGATGATCCCGATGACGAATTCGGCCACGATGGTTCTTTCGGTTTCTCTCCTGCGGGCGCCGAGCATGATCCACACCTACCACAGCCGAAATGGTACAAGGATTTCGCCGTCGACGTGGAGGATGCCGACCCGAATTCCATGCTGAACCTGTACCGCAAGGCGCTGTCGTTGAGGCATAACCTGATGCCGCAGGACACCGAACTGCAGTGGCTGGACGAAGATCGTCCATCTGACGTGCGGGACGGCGCGGATGGACAACGCGGCGGAGTCATCGCCTACAGTCGTTCCAACGGTTGGGCGAGCGTCACCAATTTCGGCGAACGTCCGGCCGAACTACCGCAAGGCGATGTCATCCTCGCGTCGGGTGAACTCACCGAGGATGGCCGATTGCCGCAGGACACCACCGTCTGGCTCCAGCTATAACGCGGCGGCCGGAAGCAATGTCGGCGCACGTACAAATATCTACCACGAAAATCAGCAAGTCCAACGAATAACAACAAATCCAACGAAGGAGATAAGCAATGAAGCAGGGAATCATCACCAAAACGTGCGCGGTCGCCGCGGCGTTGGCCATGGGCGTATCGTTGGCGGCTTGCGGCGGCAGCAGCGCTGATTCCGACAAGGGCCATGTGTATTTCATGAACAACAAGTCGGAAGTCGTGGACCAATACAAGCAGCTCGCCGAAATGTATACCGAAAAAACCGGTGTGCAGGTGGACGTGCAGACCGGTGCGTCCGGCACATACGATGCGACCATGAGCTCGGAGCTGGCCAAGTCCAACGCGCCGACCATGTTCAACATCTCCGGTTTCGACCAGTTCGCAAAATATTAGAAGTATTGCGAGCCATTGCAGGACACCGAAGCGTACAAACTGCTCACCGATGACGGCAAGGCCTACTCCTACACCATTGATGGCGATTCGTTCACGCTGCCATACGCGGCTGAATGGTACGGCATCATCTACAACAAGAAGATCATCAACGATTACGCCAGCAAGGATTACGCGGTGATCAAGAGCGCCGACGACATCAAGGATTACAAGACGCTCAAGGCCGTGGCCGAGTCCATCAACGAGCACAAGGACGATCTCGGCGTCGACGGCGCGTTCGCGACGCCAGGTCTGGATGCCTCCGACACATACCGTTTCTCCGCGCATATGGGGCGCATCCCGCTGTACTACGAGTACAAGGACATGAACACCACGTTCTCCAAGACCATCAAGGGCACCTACTTGGATAACTACAAGGATCTGTTCGATCTCGAGCTGGAGACCAGCCCGACTGATCCGAGCCTGGTCAGCTCGAAGACGTACGACGATGTCACTTCCGAATTCGCGCTCGGCCAGGTGGCGTTCTATCCGAACGGTGTCTGGGCCTACACGCAGATCAAGGGTAACGAAGTAGCGGACGACGATCTTGGCATGCTGCCGTATTACATGGGCATCAAGGGCGAGGAGGAGAGCGGTCCCGCAGGCGTGTATGACGCCAGCTGGGCGGTGAACAAGAACGCTTCCGACAAAGACAAGCAGGCCACGCTCGACTTCATCAAGTGGATGGTCACCGATGACGAGGCCAAGAAGATCCTCTCCCAGGATATGGGCTTCTCCGTACCGTTCACCACATTCGATGGCGATGAGTCCCAGCCGGATAATCCGCTGACCAAGATCGCTCGCTCCTACGCTGCCGACGGCAAGACCGAGGTGCGCAGCTTCACCGTTCCGGATCAGCAGTGGCAGGACGACGTCGCCGCGGCGCTTATCGAATACGCGCAGGGCACCGGCGATTGGAGCAAGGTGAAGAGCGCCTACGTCGACGGCTGGGCCACCGAATGGAACAACAACGAGGAATCGTTGGGATCCGTTCCTCAAGCGCAGAAATTCGATCAGCAGGGGTGAGATCGCACCGCTGATTGAAGCCCTGCAAGGCTTGCGATGAAAAGAGCGGCCTGTGTGCATGATTTGGTTCATGCATACAGGCCGCTTTCGCGTTTTGGCGGCTTTACGTTTTTCCGCTGCCTCTCGATTTATTCAGCTGCCGTCGATTTATGACGCCGATTTATTCTGCCGGCGCCGCCCCGCTGTCAATGCGGCTTGTGGTGTTGCGCAACACCAGCAAAGGATCCTGCAGTTCATGCGGATGTTCAAGAGGTTCGTTACGTAGGAGCTGCAGCACTTTTCTACCGGCTATGCGCCCTAGCTCGATTGGCTCCTGGCGAATGGTGGAAAGATCCGCTGCCTGTGCGATTTCAGCGTCGTCAAAGCCGAGCACTGAAATGTCTTCCGGCACATTCAGCTGCTGCTTGCGTAGTTCCTTGACCAGTGCGATGGCGACTTGGTCGGTTTCCACGCAGACGGCGGTGGGGCGTTCCGGAAGTGACAGCAGTTTCGCGGTCAGTTGCGAGGCGAGGTCGGATTTGCTCAGCGGCGCATCGTGCGCGTCGGCCGTAAGCAGGCTGAATGTGATTCCATCGGTGGCGTTGGCCTGTGCGGCATCCGCGAACGCCTGGGTGCGTTGGCTGGTGTTGTAGACCATGTCGGCCGGAATGTAGTCGCTGCAGAACGCGATGTTGGTATGCCCCAGAGAGCGCAGCAATCGTACGGCCATGGTCATCGCACTGGAGTTGTCGATGCTGATGGAAGCGTCGAAATAACCCGATTCCGCAGGAACGTTGACGCCCACGGTCGGCAGGTCTATGGCTTGGAGCTGGTCGCGCATGGCGGGCATGAGCTGAAATGAGGAAATGATGATGGCGTCCGCGTTGCGGCTTTTCGGCAGCTGGGAGAAGAACCGGTCCAGTTCGCTGCGGTCGGTGATGAAGGCCGGTGTGACGTCATAGCCGACCGGCGCGAGCTCCTCGTAGACCCCTTGGAGCACTCCGGAATTGAACCACTCGTTGAGTTTGCCCGAGACCAGGAGGATGACGCGCATGGTTTTTCCGGATGCTAGGGCGGAAGCGCTTTTTGAGAGTGTGAAGTTGAGTTGATCCGCTGCCCGCTGAACTTTGATGCGGGTCTCTTCTGTGACGTTGGTCGCGCCACGAAGTGCTCGGGAAACGGTGGCTTGCGACACTCCTGCCAATTCGGCTACGTTGGCGATGGTCGGTTTGGCCATGTGTCTCCTTTGATGAAAATGATTAACGCTTCCATGATACTAAAAGCCCTGATTTTAGACGAAAACACGCTGTAGATTCATGGATTTGTACCACAGAAATGTAAGCGCTGTCACGAAGTGGTGAAGTGCAACATGGCAGCAAAAAACAGACGCTATGCGAACGGTGCTCGTTCGGATCGTTTAGCGATGCAGACGAGCCGTAGTGGAACGCACGATCAGCTGCGCCGGGAACGTTTTGAACGGTTCGTCAAGCGGGCGCTCCTCAATGAGATCGAGCGTCATGCGGGCCGCCTCCTGCGCCATTTCGACAGGCGTCTGGCGCACGGTGGTCAGGCCGAGGTCACGCGCGTAAATGCTGTCGTCGTAGCCGATGATGGAAATATCGTTCGGCACGGTGAATCCGTTGCGTTCCAGCTGGAACAGCAGCGGCACCGCGATGCCGTCTTCCTGGCAGGCGATCGCGGTCGGCATATGGTCGAGGCTGAGCAGCTGCGTCACGACTTTGCTGATGTTGTTCTTGCTTTCGTCGGTGACGAGCACGCGCGGTTCGACGCCGTTGGCTTGGCAGCACGCCATGAACGATTCGAAACGTCCCTGCACGCTGAAGTGGAGCGTCACTTCGCGGTTGGTGCGAATGTAGGCGATGTCACGGTGGCCGAGCGTCATAAGATGGCGTGCGGCAAGCTCGGATCCCTGCTTGTCGTCGATGCGCACGGCCGCGCTGAAGCCGCGCTCTTCCGGCAGACTCGAGTTGATGCCGATGATTGGCACATTGACGGACTTGAGCTGATCGATCTCGTTGGCGTCGATATCGAAGGAAATGACGATTACCGCGTCGACGTTGCGGCGCACCGGCAGCATGTCGAAGAATTCACGACGTTCCTCGATGCTCGACATCTGGTAGATGGAAATGTCGTATCCCTCGTCGTGGAAGATCTGGTTGAGGCCTTCGATGATGGATGAGCTGAACCACAGGTTGAGCCGTCCGGAAACCAGGACCGCGATGCGTAGCGCGCGACCGGTTTTCAGCGCGGCTGCGGAACGTGAAATGGAGAAGTTCAGCTCGTCCGCGGCTTTCATCACCTTGTCTCGGGTGGCTTTCGACACGAGATCCGGGCGTGTGAAGGAACGCGAAACCGTTGAAATGGATACGTGCGCAAGCTGCGCTACATCTTGAATACTGCTTTTCATGTTTTTCCTTGTGACTGCTTACGTTCCAACATACTGTATTGCGACATCTTTGCAATACATGCATTACAAACGTTTTCATTATAGCAGAAGAGGCTTAAAATGCTTGATATTGCAACGAGTTTTGATAATCAAAAACATGATAACGTTGGTAAATTTGCGTTTCAAGACATGCAAAAATGACAACGTTTGACATTTCGTGTCATGCCGTTTATTATGACGAGTGTAAATACCGGAAAGGTGAAGAACAGAGCAGTGATCCGCTGATTCGGCCAACAATTGCAGGAATTCCGCACCGCGGTGCCGCGGTGATCGGAATGGAGAAGGAAAGAAAGCAGGCAGGCTATGATCAGCATGGCTGGCAAGGCGATACGCAAATGGTGGGCGCTGTTTGCGCTGCCAACGTTCGCCGCATTCATTATTGGATTCGTCGTTCCATTCATCATGGGCGTCTACCTGAGCTTTTGCAAGTTCACTACGGTTACCGACGCCGAGTTCGTAGGGCTTAAGAACTACACCCGCGCACTGCAGGATAAGGAATTCCTACATGCGCTGGGCTTCTCTACGTTGCTGACTATCGTTACCACGATCGTGATCAACGTGGTCGCGTTCTCCATCGCCTACATGCTCACCAAGGCGATCAAGGGATCGAACATTTTCCGTTCGGTGTTCTTCATGCCGAACCTGATCGGCGGCATCATTCTGGGCTACATCTGGATGCTGCTGCTCAACGGCATTCTCGCGCACTGGGCGCGCTCGCTGACCTATAGCGCGACGTACGGCTTCTGGGGTCTGGTCGTACTGGTGTGCTGGCAGCAGATCGGCTACATGATGATCATCTACATCGCCGGCATGCAGTCGCTGCCGACCGATGTGCTTGAAGCGGCTTCCGTGGATGGCGCGAACGGCACGCAGACCATGTTCAAGATCATCATTCCGCTGATGATGCCGTCGATCACCGTGTGCTCGTTCCTGTGCGTTACCAACGGCTTCAAGCTCTATGACCAGAACCTCGCATTGACGAACGGCGCTCCGTCGAACATGTCTGAAGGCCTGGCGATGAACATCACCCGCACCTTCTATGGCCGCGTCGGCTGGGAAGGCGTTGGACAGGCCAAGGCAGTGCTGTTCTTCGTGCTTGTCGCGATTGTTGCGCTGATTCAGAATAAGCTGACGACTTCCAAGGAGGTGGAAGCATGATTTCCGGAGAAAAGGTCAAGCACGGCGGATTGTGGACCGTACTGTTTTCCTTGGTATCGCTGGCATGGATTTTCCCGATCGTGCTGGTGATCATCAACTCCTTCAAGCAGAAGGCGTACATTTCGCGTAACGCGTTCTCCATTCCGACCGGCAAGGCGTTCGTTGGATTGGAAAACTATACCCGTGGCATTGAAACCACGGATTTCTTCGCCAGCTTCGGCTGGACCCTGCTGATCACGGTCGGTTCGGTGATTTTGATCTTGGTGTGCACCTCGATGTGCGCATGGTGGATCGTGCGTGTGAATAATTGGGCTGCGAAGCTGCTGTACACGTTGTTCCTGTTCAACATGATCGTGCCGTTCCAGATGGTGATGTTCACGCTTTCGAAGCTCGCCGATATGCTGAAGCTCAACACTCCGTGGGGCTTGTGCATTGTGTATTTGGGATTCGGCGCAGGCCTGGCCGTGTTCATCTTCACCGGTGTGATCAAGGGCATTCCGCAGTCGTTGGAAGAGTCCGCGATGATTGATGGCGCTTCCGTGCCCCGCATTTTCTTCCAGATTGTGGTGCCGATCATGAAGCCGTCGATCGTGTCTGTTGCGATTCTGCAGGCGATGTGGATTTGGAACGACTACCTGCTGCCGTACCTGACGCTCGACTTGGGCAAGTACAAGACCATTTCCGTGGCCATCCAGTACCTCAAGGGCGGTTACGGTTCCGTCGATATGGGTGCCATGATGGCTTGCCTGGTGATGGCCATCATCCCGATCATCGTCTTCTACCTCATCTGCCAGAAGCACATCGTCAAGGGTGTAATGGCTGGTGCAGTCAAGGGATGATCGAAGATCATCCCTTGTGGGACAGTGCAGTGCGCTGTCCCATGCACCAGCCTGAGCGAGGCCGACAGGCCTCGCTCAGGTAGCATTGAGCCCGGCCGCAAGGCCGGGCTCTTTCATATCCGAATCAGAAAACTACTTCATATATTTGCGGAACACGTGCTCGAAAATCGGCACGTGAATCATAATCATGGTGCCGTAGCCCAAAACGAGAAGCAGGAACAGGCCTTGCGGCATGTAAAACCAGCTGCCGACCAGCAGTGCGATATAGACCGCGTCGATGGCGGCCATGCCGAGCGTGTGCCCGATATTGCTCACGCCGAATACGAAGGCGTTGCCGAGCGTGCGCCAGAACGAGTTTTCGAAGCGTGACTGCAATGCCCATATCCATTCGAATCCGATGACCCATACGATGCTCAACGCGAATTTCGGAATCAGCAGCGGCGTGATCTGCAGCACGATCCATGAGTACACGCTAATCGCCCCGGCAATGCCGAAAATCAGCCAATAACCGGTTGCCTTTACGAAGTTTGACCGGAATGCGGTGAAATAATTGCGGGTGACGGTGCCTTCGCCTGCGAGCGAGCGTCGTGCCGCATCGTGACCGGCGGTCAAGGCCGCGCCGATGGTGACGATCGGAATGCTGGTGACCAACATGAGGATGTTGATCCAAATCGCGTCGACGGCGTCACTGAGGCCGCGCATAAAGCCGGAATCGGGTGATAGGAACTTCATGCGCACCAGTCTACTCGGCGGTGCGGCAATCGTTTGCATGCGTACATCGAGTAGCGGTCTGCTGTTCCTTGCGTAGCTTTTTCTTAGTATCGTTGTCATTGAATGTGCATAAAAAAGTCCCGTCACATATAGACGGGTGTCCGTAAAACAGTTAATCCTCCGTATGGCTTAGACCATGCGGAGGATTTGTTTATGTCTAATCTTCAAACTTGCCGTCCGCAAACGGTTTGTCAAAACCGTTTGCGGACGGCAAGTCCACAGGGGATAGCCGCTTTAGCGGCGCAAGGGGGTGTAGCCACCTTGACGGAACGAAGTGACGAAACATTCTCGGTCGTGCAGTTTTCTTCTGCTGACCGGGAATGAAGCTCCGCAGGACGCACTACTCTCGATAGAGAGTATAGAAGTGCGCCCTTTAGTTCCTAAAGGGTTTTTATCAGTTCGACAAACTTGAATTCAATTTTAATGTTTTATTAGTCTTTACAAATCACCTTTGAACCTTCATCATTGACTATAATTGCCTGGTGGTTGTTAATAGCACAGATATTCAAATCCGAAAACTCAGCCATGATTCTCTCGGTAATTTTCTTAAAGGGTGCCGTGAGATAATGGGGAAGAACATAGAAATCAATCAAATCCAGCCCCTCATTATCTTCTTGAGAGTAATCCTCTGGCTTTTCATCCATTTGTTCAATATATTGAATGGTCGGAGCGCATATAATTGCGCCTGCCGACTCACCGATCATCAGTTTTCCGTTTGCCAATTCTTTCTTCAACAGCTCGTCCGTTTCCGTTTTACGTAGCTGGTCCATAAGGAAGAAAGAATTTCCGCCGGTAAAATATATCACATCCGCATCTTCAAAAACAGCCTGTATCGTTGAATAAGCCTCCGTTGAGATATCAATTTCGGTTACAGATGCTCCCAGTTTTTTGAATAGTTTTCGAGCCGAACCAACATAACCGGTGTAACCTTCATGCAGCGAAGCTGTTGGAATAAATGCGACTTTCTTGTTATCAATTTCTTCTTTTATCAAACTTCCTACGCTTGAAAAGTGCGAACATAAAAACAGTTTCATCTAAATTTTCCTTTATGACTTCTGATTTATTGCTCAATTTCGTGTTCAAATTATACCATAAAACTTGTGAACAATTCTACCGCAACTTTGGAATATATGAGAAAAGTCCGAACAGTTTTCTGCCCGGACTCTCTCGCTCAATCATAAATCAATTCCGCTTTCACAACTTCCTCTGCCTGTGCCTTGCAAGCGTTCATCTGCCGTACCCATTCCATTTGGTTTTCAGCTTTCAGCTGTTCGGCCACGTCGTACTGCTTTGCCAGCTCTGGCATGATCAGCTCCATGCGGTTTCGTGCCGCTTCGTCAATCTTAGCGCAATACTGTCTTACGTACACCCAGCTATGGTGCGTGACGGGACTTTATGGAGTTATATGAGGACGCTTACTTTTCGCCGTTCATGATGGCGGAAAGCGACTTCACGCGCGGCAGGTCGAACACTTCGTCGGTGTGCACCACCTTGTGGTCGGGGCCTGCCAGTGGCACGCGCCAGTTGCAGTATTCGCTGGACGTGCCCGGCTGGTTCTGCGAACGGGTTTCGCCGACGCCGTCCACCAGCGCCGCCTGCAGAAGCACGGATGGCGAGCGGAGCAGCATCTTGTGCATCGCCTCGACGATCTCTTGAATATGGTCGTCGACGTCCGCGGCGATTTCCGGCGTGATCAGTTCGCTTTCGACCAGTCGGTCAAGCATGGCCTGACGTTCCGCGGTTGCGGACGCCTGGAATTCCTCGACCGGACCGGTGAGCAGGTTCAGTTCTTCGCGCAGCTTGACATGCTCGAACTGCAGGTAGCCTGCGGTCGGCGGCAGATCGTGCGTGGTGACGGATGCCAACGCATACTCGCGGTAATCGGCCGGATCGGCATACGGGTCGCCGGCGTTGGGGGAGTCGTCCACACGGGCGAACCATTCCACCGTGCAGCCGAGCAGACCGTGCTCGGCAAGCACGGTGCGCACGTAATCCGGCACGGTGCCGAGGTCTTCGCCGACCACTAGGCCGTTCACGCGGGAAGCCTCGATCGTGAGGATCGCGATCATCGCCTCATAGTCGTAGGTGACGTATGCGCCGCCGCGTGCGCCTTCGCCCTGCGGAATCCACCACAGGCGGAACAGGCCGAGCACATGGTCGATGCGCACCGCGCCCGCGTGCGAGAACATGTTGTGCACCATTTCGCGGTACACGCCATAACCGGTTTTGGCGAGATAGTTCGGATTGAACGGCGGCTGGCCCCAGTCCTGGCCCTGCTGGTTGTAGAAGTCCGGCGGGCAGCCAACGGTGACGCTGCCGACGGCGAAGCGTTCCGGATTCCACCACACGTCGGCGCCCAGCGAGTGCACGCCCACAGCCATGTCTTGCATGAGGCCCAATGCCATGCCGCTTTCGCGTGCGGCGGTCTGCGCGGCGGTCACCTGTTCGTCGGCGATCCACTGCAGCCAGCATTCGAATTCGACCATGTCGGCATGATCGCGCATGAGTTCGGCCACTTCCGGCGAATCACGGTTCGTCTCCGCGAACCATGTGCCCTCCCATGGGGCGCCCCACATCTGGAATGCCACCGACCACGCGGCGAATGCGCGCAGATCCGGGCCGGCCGCCTCCTTGAACGCTTCGAATGCGGCCTGACGCTCGGCGGAACGCGGCACCTTGAACACGAGCTGCAGCGCCTGGCGCTTGTGCCACCACGCGGAGTTGATGTCGAGTTCGTCGGCATTGTCGTTGGCGGGAGCGACTTCGGCGTGCAAGCGCTCGACTTCGGCCAACGCGGCCTCGTCAAGCTCCGCATATTCCTCGATATCCTGCGGGCGAATGTAGGTGACGTTCATGAATCGGCGCGATTCCGGCAGGTACGGCGACGGTTCGAGCGGCTCGACCGGCGCGGTTGCGTGGATCGGGTTGATGAGCATGAAATCGGCATGCGACTTTTCGGCGGCGTCGGTGAGCAGCAGCTTCAGATCGCCGTAGTCGCCCACGCCCCACGATTCGGCGGAACGGATGGAATACATTTGCGCCATCCAACCCCAACGCTGCTTTTCGGCAACCGCAGGCGGCAGCGGTACGCGTGCCGGGGCGCAGATCAGTCGCGCCTCGCCGTGCAGCGGGCCCGCGTTGACGCGCAGCGTGTGGTAGCCGGCGGGAATGTCGTCCGGCAGGGTGAGCGTGAGCGAGCCGTCGGTCTGCGGGGCCAAATACATGCACAGGTTGCCCTCATACCGCGTGCCGTCCTCAAGCAACAGGCGTAGCGTCACGTCGTGGCCCTTCGCGCGGATCGGCGTGGTTGCTTCCTTGCCGATGAACTTCACGATGGTCGGTTCCACAAGGGTGTCTGCGATGCGCTGCTTGGTGAGTTCGTACGATGCCGCGATCGCTTCATCGCTGGATGCGTCCACGCCGAGCGCCGCAAGTACGGAGACGAGCACTTCGTCGCGGATTTCCACGTAGGTGCCGAGCTGGTCGATATACGACGTTGAGATGCCGTTGAGTTTGGCGAGCTGAATAAGCGGTCGTGCGATGCGTTCCGCGCTTTCGGTTTGCTGGGTTGCCGTCATAGGTTCCTTCTTTCCGGGGCCGTTGCTGGCCGATGATGCTGCATTGCCACGCGATTGGCGCGCTTCGGTGCGTATGCCAACCGTTCTGCTATGTACTGTAGCATATGATGACATCGTTTTCAATAGGCGTGTTATTGGGTGTAAACGTTGAAGTATTGCGATTTCTTAACTACTTTATGGACGTTAGATAGTGAAAATGCTTTTTCTGTTTGCCTATCGTTTGCAAGGTGTTTGAAAGTGGATATGACTGCTGTCCTACCGTCGTTGCCACCGCTGTTTCCGAAGTGCGATGGCGTTGCCGCCATGGTAATGACGGCATGTTTCGTTGAAGCTGGCGACGGCACTGCTCGGAATGGGTCATGCGGTCGCCTTCAGAATTGCAAAGCTTTGCGTACCGAGGGTCAAAGTGTTGAAATCGACCTTGGTCTCGCCGATTTCGAAAATCTTTCGATAGTGACCATTCGGTAATTGCAAACGTTCGCTGTTTGTGCTCGGATTGACCGCCACGATCACTCGTTCCAGATCGGTCGAACGCTCGAATGCGAACAGCCTTCTGCGTGAGATCGGATGGAAGGATGCCCTCGATTGAAGGGGGTCGCAATTCCCCCTCAGATGCAGCATGCGGCGCACCGTATACCACAGTGAGGCTTTGTTGGATTGGGAGTCGGCGACGTTGGGCGCGTCAGGGGAGGGGTCGACCGGAAGATAGTTCCCGCCGGTGATGGCCGGCGTCGCATAACTCGCGTTGAGCGAGGCGAGGCTCTGCCATTGCATCGGCGTGCGCGAGCCGGTGCGCACGTAGCCGCCCTCCTTGGTGGGCAGGTCGCGGTACCTCATGCCGATCTCGTCTCCGTAATATATGAAAGGCACGCCCGGCATAGCGAACAGCGTGCAGTATGCCAGGGCGATCTCACGCTCGGAAAGGCGTGGTGCCACGCGCGCGGTGTCGTGGTTGCAGGTGATGAAATTGAAGGTGCCTCCGAGGTGTTCCGCCTCGCGCAGCTGCGGTTCGTACTGCTCGAGAAAATCACTGATCGGCGTGCCCGAATCCACGTTGAAATAGCTTTTGTCGCCATCCCTGCTCAACGGATTATCGACGTTGCGCAACAGCATGTTGTAGCCGTTCGGAATGCCGTCCCAGCGCCAATCCAAATAGAAATCCATATCGAAACCGGCTTCCAGCGATTCGTTCGGGCGTCCCCATTCCGACACGAACGCGGCTTCTGGAAATTCCGGACGAATCTTGGAAAACATGTACTGCCAAGTGCGAATCGTGAACGGTTTGCCGGCGTCGTCCTGCTTGACGAGACTGTCTGCCATGTCAACGCGGAAGCCGTCCGCGCCAAGCGAAAGCCAGAATCTCATCACGTCTACCATCGCATCGCAGGTGGCGATCGCCTCCGGGCCGAACGCGGGCTTCTGCCATGCGCGCTGGGGATGTGCGAAACCGTAGTTGAGTGCCGGCTGGCATTTGAAGAAGTTCAGAATGTAGGTGCCGTTGCGTGGCGTTTCCCCGCCGATGAACGGCAGGCCGTCACCGCCGGAAATCCAGGAATCCGTCCAAATGTAACGGTCGGAATACTCGTTGCGATCCACCTCGGCGCTGTGGCGGAACCATTCGTGTTCCTCGCTGGTGTGGCCAGGCACGAGGTCGAGGATTACATGCATGCCGCGCTCGTGGGCGGCTGCGAACAGGGCCGCCAGATCGTCGTTGGTGCCGTAGCGGGGGGCGACCTTCTTGTAGTCGCGCACGTCGTAGCCCGCGTCTTTGAAGGGCGAATCGAAGCACGGGTTCAGCCAGATCGCGTTGCAGCCAAGGTCGGTGATGTAGCCGAGTTTTGCGGTGATGCCGGGAATGTCTCCGATGCCGTCGCCATTGGAGTCGGCGAAGGATTGCGGATAGATCTCGTAGAAGATCGCGTTGGAGAGCCATTGTGGACAGGGGTGTGTCGAAGGGGAAATCATGTCGGTGTGTCTCCTTGGAATAAACGTGTTTTCCGGCAACTGCTGAAACAATCTTAACGTCAGATTGCAAACGTTGGCAAAACTGTGCTACACTTGCAATCACTGATGCACATCCGGTAGCTCCAAAGACGGACAACACCCGCTTGAAAGACGATGGTGCGAACGTATGCGGAGTTTGATCAGACGTTCGGTACCGGTTGCGCTGAAGATACACAAGGTTATGTGAGGAAAGGAAAGGTCAATGAAGATCGATTGAAAGAAGGCAATCGGACTTACCGCAGCTGTTGCAATGCTGGTCCCGCTCGCTGCATGCGGCGGCTCCTCCGACGGCGATGGCAAGAGCGGTGCCTCCGGCACCGAGGACATCACCCTGAGCGTGTGGGCTCCGCAGGAAGACCAGGCCAAGGATACCAATTGGCTGGGCCAGGTCGAAGAGAACTTCGCTAAGGATCACCCAGAGTACAACATCACTTGGAAGAACGACGTCGTCTCCGAAGGTGACGCTTCCAAGCAGGTCAGCACCGATCCGTCCGCCGCGGCCGATGTCTATATGTTCGCTTCCGATCAGTTGGGCGTTCTGATGGACGCCAAGGCCATTGGCCAGCTGGGTACCGACGCCGAGAAGCAGGTGAAGGAACAGAACGGCGACCTCGAAGTCGATTCCGTCACCGGTACCGATGGCAAGCTCTACGGTGTGCCGTACACCGACAACACGTGGTTCATGTACTACAACAAGTCCAAGATCACCGAGGACGAGGCCAAGGACTTCGATTCCATCCTGGCCAAGGCCAAGGTCACCTTCCCGATGTCCAACTCCTGGTACGTCAATGGCTTCTATGACGGCCTGAGCCTGTTCGGCGAGAAGGGCAATGATGCCGACGCGGGCATGGTCTTCCCGAAGGACGGTGGCGATGTCACCGCTTACCTGGCTGACGTGGTCGCCAACCCGAACTTCTCCAACGACGATGGCGCTTCCGGCCTCGCCGCCATCAAGGATGGCTCCGCCGACGTGCTGTTCTCCGGCACTTGGTCCGCTCAGGACGTGAAGAAGGCCCTGGGCGACAACTACGCCGCCACCTCTCTGCCGACCTTCACCGTGAACGGCCAGAAGAAGCAGATGAAGTCCTTCGCCGCCACCAAGGCCGCCGCCTACAACCCGAACGCCAAGAATCCGAAGGCCGCCGCCCAGTTCGCCGCTTACCTCGGCTCCACCGAAGCCCAGAAGCTGCACTACGAGATGCGCGCCATCCCGCCGACCGACAAGTCCCTGTCCGACTTGACCACCGATGACATCGCAGCCAAGGCCCAGGCTGACACCATGGCCAACACCGCCCTTCTGCAGTCCGGTCTGTCCGGCATGAACGATTGGTGGACCCCGGCCGAGACCTTCGGCAAGGCCCTGGTCAACAAGGAAATCACCAAGGACAACGCTGCCGCCAAGTACCAGGATTGGGTCAAGCAGGCCGGTGGCAAGATCGCTGAGTGAAATCAGTAATTCTAAAAATCCAATAACTGAAGAATGCAGGGTGGTCGGCACTGCCAAATCCCCCAGCCATCCTGCAGCTTTGAGAGGCGCTTCGAGTCGCGGTGTCTCTCTCCACTTTGCATAGTGGCTCACTCCTCCTCCGAGCTTTGCATTCCCGGGCAAGGTTTTTAAATTCTCCTTCCCCTTGTCCGGGAGCAAAGCTTTTTTTATCTTTCAATATCCATATGAGAGGGCAGTCGAAATGACAGCAACGACTCTTTCCCCACGGGAGATGAAGCGCCTTCGGAAGCAGGGTGCTGATTATGTTTCTCCGTCGCCTTACACGGTAAGGGCGGCGTTCCGGCGTGGTGACCTGTTCACTAAGCTTTCCGCAGTGGTGTTTGGTCTTGGCGATATCGTGCGCAAGCAGTATGTCAAGGGCATTGCCATGCTGGCGCTGGAAATCGCATACTTCGTGTTCATGGCAATCAATGGCGTGGACTATCTTTCCAAGTTGCCGACCTTGGGCACCAATGCAGGCGGCAAGAAGCTGGTCGACGGCTTCTGGGTCTACACCGAACCTGACCGTTCCGTGGTCATCCTGTTGTACGGTGTCGCCACTCTGGTTATCACCGCTGCCTTCATCGGCCTGTGGGTCATGTCCGTGCGCTCTGCATACAAGTCCCAGGTGCTGCTCGAGGAAAACGGCAAGACTCCGAGCTTCATGGACGATGTCCGCGAGCTGCTCGATGCCAAGGCGCACGTTCTGCTGATGTTCCTGCCCACGCTGGGCATCGCCGTGTTCACCGTGCTGCCGTTGATCTTCATGATTTCAATGGCATTTACCAGCTATGACCACAAGCACCTCGTGCTGTTCCACTGGGTCGGCTTTGAGAACTTCGCCAAGGTTTTCTCCAACAGCGGCGGCACCGTTAACGCCGTACTGTTCGGACGTGTGCTGGTGTGGACATTGGTCTGGGCCTTCTTCGCCACCTTCCTGAACTTCTTCCTCGGCATGTTCGTGGCCATGATCATCAATCGCAAGACCACCCACTTCAAGGGTTTCTGGCGTGCCTGCTTCTCCATGTCCATCGCCGTTCCGCAGTTCGTGTCCCTGTTGGTCATGCACACCATGCTCCAGCCGCAGGGCGCGGTGAACCGCATGCTGCAGACGTGGGGTTGGATCGATAGTCCGCTGCCGTTCTTCACCAACGCCACTTGGGCCCGTGTCACCGTAATCGTCATCAACCTGTGGGTCGGTATTCCGTACACCATCATGCAGATCACTGGTATTCTGCAGAACATTCCGGCCGATCAGTATGAGGCGGCGAAGATCGACGGTGCCAACTGGTGGCAGATCTTTACTAAGATCACCATGCCGTACATTATCTTCGTGCTCACCCCGTATCTGATCACCACCTTCACGGGCAATGTGAACAACTTCAACGTCATTTACCTGCTGTCCGGCGGCGATCCTACGCCATTGGGCGATTCCGCAGGCTCCACTGATTTGCTTATCACCTGGCTGTACAAGCTGACCGTGGACAAGCAGGATTACAATCTCGGTGCCGTGATCGGCATCATGACCTTCGTCGTGTTGGCCGTCGTTTCGCTGATCACCTACCGCAATTCCGGCTCCTATAAGAATGAGGAGGCATTCCGATGAGCAACAAGCATTCCGCAACCAAAGTGGAAAGCCACGGCCTTCTGCACGACCAGAAGATCCGCCGTATCACCGGCGACGTGTTCGCCCACTTGTTCCTGGCCATTCTGGCCGTCATCTGGCTCGTCCCAATTGTATGGGTGTTCGCGGAGTCGTTCAATAAGAACACCGCCCCGTACACCAGCTCCTTCTTCCCGAAGGAGTGGACTCTGGACAACTATAGGGTGCTGTTCACCGACCGCAACGTGTTGGACTTCCCGAAGATGTTCGGCACCACGTTCATCATCGCCTGCTTCACCTGTGCGATTTCTCTGATCTTCGTGCTCTCCGTGGCATACTGCATGAGCCGTATGCGTTTCCGTGTGCGCAAGACTTTCATGAACGTTGTGCTGATTCTTGGCATGTTCCCGGGTATCATGGCCGTCACCGCCATCTACTTCATCTTGAAGGCCTTGGGCCTGTCAAGCGGCACCATGACTACCGTGGCGTTGATTCTCGTGTACTCCGCCGGTTCCGGCGCTGGCTTTTACGTGATGAAGGGCTATATGGACACCATTCCGACCTCGCTGGACGAAGCCGCCCTGCTCGACGGTTGCACCCGTTTCCAGGTGTTCCATAAGATCATCATCCCGATCTGCAAGCCCATGATCGTCTACCAGGCCATCATCGGCTTCCTGACCCCGTGGCTCGACTTTGTCATGGCCAAGGTAATCTGCCGTACGCAATCCAACTACACCGTGGCATTGGGCCTGTGGCTCATGCTGCAGAAGGAATATATCCAGAACTGGTTTGCCCGCTTCGCTGCGGCCGCGGTCGTGATCTCCGTTCCGATCGCCATCCTGTTCATTGTGATGCAGCGCTTCTATCAGGAGTCCATGTCGGGCTCCGTGAAGGGCTAAAGAAAGGCAAAGGATATGACGCTCGTAGACAGCTTCGCACAGCCGAATACGAGCGTCGCCGAACCGTTCCCGCTGTGTCTGGAACGGCCGCTGGGTGCCGTGGTTACTGAAACCGGCACCCAGTTTGCTCTCTGGGCGCCTTCTGCCAAGAAGGTGACACTGCGACTGTTCATGCGCGGCTCCATGGGGGAATACGGCGACGCTTTGATCGGACAGTACCTGATGCGTCCTGAAACCGACGGTTCCTGGACGTACGATTTCGCCGACAACAAGCACGGCGTGTATTACGACTTTTTGATTGAACGCGATTGCGGTTCCGTGGACCGCGTCGCCGATCCGTGGGCGCGCGGGGCCGGTGTGAACGGCCGGCGCAGCATGGTCGTGGACTTCAGCCGCACCAATCCGGATGGTTGGTACCGCGACCATATGCCGGACGTGCCGCTTGCGCAGACGGTGGTCTGGGAAACCCATGTGGGCGATTTCAGCAATGATCCCGCCGGCGGTTTCCCCGAATCGCACCGCGGCAAGTATCTTGCGTTCACCGATGACGGTACGTCGTTGGAAGGCCATCCCGACTTTCCGACCGGCCTTGCGTACCTGAAGAAGCTTGGTGTCACTGCAGTGCAGCTGATGCCGATTTACGACTTCGGTTCAGTGGACGAAACGACCTGCGACCGCTATAACTGGGGCTACGATCCGATCAATTACAATGTGCCGGAAGGCTCGTACTCCACCAATCCGTTCGACGGCACCACACGAATCCGCGAAGTCAAGCAGATGGTGCAGGCGCTGCACAGTGCGGGCATCAAGGTGATCATGGATGTGGTTTACAACCACATGTTCTCCACCGACAATTGGTTCGAACGTACGGTGCCGAAATACTTCCTGCGCCGCAAGCCCAACGGGGCGTTCGCCAACGGCTCCGGCTGCGGCTGCGACATGGCCACGGAACGTGCGATGTTCCGCCGTTTTGTGGTGGAATCCGTGGCGTATTGGGCGAGGGAATACCATCTTGACGGCTTCCGATTCGACCTGATGGGCCTGATCGACGTCGACACCATGAACGCCGTGCGCGCCGCTTTGGACGAAATCCCCGACCGTGGGCCGAGCATTCTTATGTATGGCGAACCGTGGTCGGCCAGCGCTACCGCGGCTTTGCCGGGCACCGTGCTTGCCGACAAGGCCGGATTGCCGCAGCTTGATAATCGCATCGGGCATTTTTGCGACACCACGCGAGACGCCATCAAGGGGCATGTGTTCTTCTCGGACCGTCCCGGATACGTTAACGGGGGTATGCATGAGAATGCGGCCTCCGTGCGCGACGCGGTGAACGCCTGGCGTGCCAGCAAACAGCCGGAAGGTGTTGCGGGTCAAGTGATCCAGTATGTTTCCGCGCATGACGATCTGACCTTGTGGGACAAGCTTTGCGCAAGTCTTGCCGCGAAATCGCTGGGCAGCGCCGTTAGTGAAGGCGACAACGAGAATTCCGTGGACGTGCCGAAGGCGTTGTATGACGCCGATCTTTCGGAAGCTGGGCTCGCCTCGGCCGGTTCCGCGATTGCCGGGGCCATGGCCACGGTGATGGATGCGAATCGTATGGCGGCGGGCATTGTGCTCACTTCCGCGGGCATTCCGTTCATGCTGTCTGGCGAGGAGTTCGCGCGTACGAAATACGGCAATTCCGATTCGTATGATTCGGCGCGCGAGCTGAATTGGCTTGATTGGACTCGTGCCTGGCGCATGCGCGATCTGGTGGAGTATTACACGAAACTGATCGCCTTGCGTAAGAGCTCGGCGGAATGGTTTGACGGCGATCGTGTGATCGTCAGCGTGGAAGGCGACGAACTGGTGTTCCGGGTCGGCGACTACTTGGTGGCGGTGAATCCGGGACGTCATATTGGCGCGATTGACGTTGCCTCGACTGCGGTTGCGCCGGTTTCGGAGTCGTCTCGCGTGTGGTGCGGCATGGGTTCGTCCACAAACGCATCCGCGGCGTGCATCAGTGCGGGAGATGGCGATTATTTGATCGTGCCACCGCATACGTTTGCAATCTGGCGGTTGCGGTAACCTCGTGCATAACGCATGTAACGCATTGGTTTGCAAGGGCAGCGGCTGCAAAGTGGCAATCGCCGCCGCCGGTAAAGCGGCGACGATGCCGATGAAAGGACCTGCTATGGAAAACGTGACGCATACCCCTAAATACGAGGTTGTGTTCTTCGATCTGTATGGAACGCTTATTGACATACGTACCGACGAACAGTGCGACGCGGCCTGGCAGGCCTTGTATGACACCGCTTGCGAGCTTGGAGCGCAATACGATTCGGTTGAGGCACTGCGTGAACGTTTCGAAAAACTTGAGGCGCGCGAAATGCTGCATCAGTCGAATCATGCCATCGTTCGCAATGGGTGGGACGAGTTCGACGTGCTGCCGGTGTACCGCTCGCTGCTCATGAATCGCAACGACGAGGCGGAACGGTTGCTGGCGTTGCCGCAGGCCGCTCAAAAGGCCGCGTGGGCGTTCCGTCAGGGTAGCACCAGCATGATCCGCCTGTATCCGGGTGCGCTGGAAATGATCGAAAAACTGCAGGAAGCCGGCATTGTCGTGGCGCTGCTCAGCAACGCGCAATCCTGCTATACCCGTGCCGAGTTGGAAATGACGGGACTTGCCAGCGTGCTTGACGACGTGATCATCTCCAGCGAGGAAAAGATTCGCAAGCCCGCGCGCGATTTGTATATGCTGGCGCTCGACCGTGAATTCGTTACCGCCAAGCATGCGCTGATGGTGGGCAATGACGAGAAGAACGATATTGTCGGTGCGCGTTCGGCGGGCATCGACGGCGTGTATTTCCGCACGGAGATTTCGCCGGCCGACGATCCGGATGCGTCGAGTTATGCGGTGCGTTCGTTTAAGGGTGCCGATTATGAAGGATTGCTGGATTACGTGCTGAACGCCTGATCTTTCGCATTGTGTGCGTACTGCTCGTGTATTGCGGGGCGTGCGTTGCGTTGCGCGTATTGCGCGGCGTGCGTTGCGTTGCGCGTATTGCGCGGCGTGCGTTGCGTTGCGCGTATTGCGCGGCGTGCGCCACGTTTACGGGGGTCACCTTTCGTAAAGCGTGTAAGGTATGTTGCATACATTTGCAGCATACGTTCGCAGGATTTTTGCAACAATGGCAAGATGATGCGAGTAAAGCTACGTGAAAGCACGAAAGACATAGTGTGAAACAATCGCGTGAAACATGTCGCACAGGGGTTACGTGAAAAACATATTGCGCGGAATGCTGTGCAAGCGCGTGAGACGCGAAGCTCCGCATATGGCAGCGATGCCGCAACGCGATACCGCGGCGTAATGTCGTGACGTGGCACAGTGTGCGCAGACGATTACGTGCGCGCATGATTGCTTGCGCGATGGAATCGAGGAAAACTCGAGGAGGACTTATGGAAGGCTACACCGAAAACGGCGCCGGAACCGACGTCACCGACCAGATCGGCTTTGCGGGCATGCGCCGCAAGAAAAAGCAGCGCCGCGGATTGAGCGTATTCCAGCTCAAGGTAATCGGCGCGGTGGCGCTGGTGCTTTCCGCCGGCAGTACCACGCTGATGCCACTGATTTTCGGATCCGACACGAGCAACATGACGTCGCTTACGGCCATGGTGCTATGCGAAGTGGTGTCGTGGTTCGCCGCGCCGATCTACGCGTGGCTGCTGGTGCAAGGCTTCCAGCAGACGCGCAATCGCGTGGCATACGGCGTGCAGCTGCTGTTGCTGGCACTAATCGCCGAAGTGCCGTACGATCTCGCCACTTCGGGCAAGCCGTTCGATTTCGGCTCGCAGAATCCGGTGTTCGGCCTGTTCATCGCCTTCGCCATGCTCGCAGCAATGAAATGGGTGGCGCAGCGCTACCAAGGTGCCATGCTCGTGATCTCCGACATTGTGCTGGTAGTGGTTGCCGTATTGTGGGATCTGCTGTTGCGTGTCGGACTGCGCCAGCATCTGATGAGCCTGGGTGCGGTGACGCTTGGTTTCGTGCTGATTTTCTGGCTGATGCGCTCGCGTGAAAACACCATGATGTTCACGGCCGGTCTGTTCGGTGCGGTGATGATGATTGCGCCTGGCGTCGGTGTTGCATTCGTGCACTACTACAATGGCAAACTCGGATACAAACATTCATGGACTAAGTGGATGTTCTATGCCTTCTATCCGGTAATTTTGCTGATTTGCGCGGCTGTCGCATGAAATTTGATCATATTGCGAGAGTTTTGACAACGTTCGCACTATAATGAAAACAGATTGAGAGAGCGTCGTCGCTCCAAATACCACCCGTTCCACTGTTGGCAGGGGTGCGATGATGCTGTGAGCTGCAAAGGGGCTGACATGGACAAGGCTGGCATTCGTGAGGTGGCCAAGGCCGCAGGAGTGTCGATTTCGACGGTTTCGCGCGCGTTCACGCGTCCGGAGCTCGTTTCCGAGCGTACCAGGCGCAAGGTGCTCGACACCGCGGACCGGTTGGATTTTAATATCTCCCGTTCCGCGACGGCACTGAAGTCAGGGCAAACGTACCGTGTCGCCATGCTGATGAATGAGGAAATCACCAGCTGGTTCAATATGGAAGTATTCGCTGGAATCAATTCCGTCATGCATGATGCCGGATACGACATCTCTCTGTTCCAGCATGTCGATACCGGTGAGAACAGGCGTGACTTCTTTACGAATCTTCCGGTGCGACGCAACGTCGACGCCGTGTTCGTAACGTCGTTCGGCGTCGAACCGGAGGAAATCCAGCAGTTGCAGCGTATTCATGTGCCGATCATCGGCATCAACACGCCATCGCAGGAAGGCTTCGACGCAACGATCTCCATCGACGATGAAGACGGCATGTTCTCGTCCGCGCAGCATCTAATCAATCTTGGGCACAAAAACATTGTGTACGTGTGCTCCGATGCAGTCGATTCGATCAATTCGTCGATCGATGCGCGCGGGCAGGGCTTCATTCGCGCATGCAAGACCATGGAGGGCACGCACGATTTCAAGTGGCGCGTGCTTTCCGTGCCGCGCGGCAAAACGTTCGCCGATTCGGCGTTGACCGCGCTGCTTGCGTTGGATGAGTTCCCCGACGGCATTTGCTGCCAGACCGATATGATGGCGATTCCGCTCGTGCTGCGCCTTGACCGGTATGGGCATCGCACGCCGCGCGACTATTCGATCATCGGCTTCGACGATTCCGCATATGCCGACACCGTGAACCTGACGACCATGCGTCAGGATCCGTTCGCCATGGGTCGTGCCGCAGCGCGGAAGGCCGTGAAGCTGATTGCGGGGGAGACTCTCGAAAATCCGTATGAGGTGGTGCGTGCCCAGCTTGTGCTCCGCGGCACCGACTCCGTCTACGGCGGAGATCGCTGATTTTTCTGCCACTCTTCTTCATGCCTCCGTACTTGCCGTTTTGATTCACGCCGACAATACGGGGGTATTTTGCATATACTGCCAGCTGCCGCCGTCTGCGCAACGCTGCTGGTGGTGTCTGCACAAGTTCCGTTGCGTGTCTTGGGCGTCGTAGACGACGGTGACTCGCTTTTTGCCGACCGCGTCGAGGTGCGATCCGGAGTGGATTTTCCGGTTTCGCTCGGGTACTTGCCGTCTTCGTAGGATGCGGGGCTTGCAACCGTCATCATAGTTCATTTCGCAACCTTGGTTGTCACGGCTCGATCCCTTACGCGCCCTTGTCTCATATGTAGCTGTTGGAGAGTGTGCGAGCCCTGAAAATTTATCCCTGTGGTCGGAGGTTTTGCCGCCTGTTGCGAGGTTATGAGATTTCCATGGTTGATTTGTGATTGCTGATTGTAACGAGTGTGGATGGGCGGCGGGGGCGGGGAAATTGGGGTATGGTACACGGGTGTACTAGGGGGTATTTTCATGAAAATTTCTGCAATGAATGAAACGGTTTGCAATCATTTGTTTCGCGACACGCCGTGGAGGGTATCGGTTAGATTAACAAAGACTGATCGCAGGGGTAACCTCGGCGTTTTTGCGAACGATTTCAAACTCCAGTTGGCAGAACGGATTAGACGCTTCGGTACTGGAAAACAAAGGTTTTACCACCTTTATATCGGGGGGGTATTTTTGTTTCAGTGATTTTCATGAATGCAAAGGTTATCATTTTGAGACGTACCCACAAGGTGCGGGAGAAAGAAAAAGGTTGAGTGGCGTAGTTGCCACTCCTGTAGATGGCATATTGCAAAGGATGTCGTGTTAGAGTCGGAATGTCTGAGGGGGGTCTGATTCGTGCAGTTAGGGGACATGATGAAGAGATTGCTCAGAGGCGGAGCGAGGAGCTCGGCGCCACAGCATTACTCGGGAGCGCGAGTGGTATCTGCCCGCGCCTTCTCTCATGCCCGCTCCCTGACCGCCGCCGCAGTCGCAGTTGCCATGATGGCCTCCGTAGCCGTCACCGCCTTCATCCCCACCTACAGCGTCAATGCCGATCAAAGCAAGGACGATGGCGCATTCGCCACGTCGAACACCACCCATATGGGCGACGGCTCTACTGACGTCAACGAGGCGGATACCGGTCTTGCCACATACGTAGGCAGAGATTTCTACGTTGGCGCGCCCACAGACGGTGAAACCGGCACTGCTGATGGCTCTATTCACGGTTCTTGGGCTGCGGAAATGGAAGGTCAGACCTTCATTCTCGGCAAGTACATGCAGCGCGCCCAAAAAGGCTTCTTCACCATCGGCACCGTAGCTTTCGGCGCACAGTACAAGCCTGCTGCTGGCAGTACTATTATCGCAGTCGAGGGTACCAACACGAATTTATCTGGTGCGAGTACCGCCCAAGCTTGGAAGTCGTCAGCAAGCGGCATCGACACGACGCAGGGCGCTGGCATCAGCGGCAATTACCAAGGCGTTGTCGGAGGCGATAAAACCACATTGTGGGGCATGCCTTCTTGTAGTAAGGTAACGTGCAGTTCCCTCTACAAGTACGGCTCTGGCACCACGCCTGATAGCGATGTCACATGGAATTACGCGGACTGGAGCAATGTCAAGGACGGTCAGGGCAACACGATTGACAGCTTTGGCAACAAGTTCAAGTCCAATTCCAAGCAGCTGTCAACTCTGAAGGATACTGGCGGCGTCGAGTATGGCGATGCTCCAGCGCAGCAGAATTACGAACGCAAGAAGTATGACTGGAATAAGTATTCCGTGTATGACAACGATGATGTACATTCCGGCTATCATTGGAACACTAATCATCCTTCGTCCGAGAAGAACTTCAGCACATACAAGTTGCAGATGAGCTTCAACAGTGGTGATGAAAAGCTGATTACGTTCACTGGAGACAAGGAATCCAAGCTTCAGGTATTTACGGTTCAGGCTTCCGAGCTGAATACTGATAAGGGCATTGATTTTTGGTTCCGTAATATTCCCGAAGATGCGTCCGTTGTGATCAACGTGGTGAACGAAAATGGCCCTAGCAATGAGATTCAGATGCGTACCGGCTGGCGCTTCTGGTGGGGCGGCGCTTCGAACTATAATGACCCGGATACTGCGGGAGCGAAAGAAATTTCCAACGGTTACGTCATGGGTGGCAAGACCGGCAACAATAATCAGATTCCATATAGCGCTGACTCGAATGCCGATACCTATTCGAAGGTTTCCCAGAAGCTGATGTGGAACTTCCCCACGGCTCAGAAAGTCACCATCATGGGCGGCCGAGCCGATAATGCAACGGTGAAGAAGCTTCATGCCGATGGTACGAATTGGAGCCAGGCGAGTGTTACTTCGATTTTCAACTCTTCCGTGTCCGACGATCCTTCCGCAGCAATGCTCGGCAGCATTATGGTGCCGGACGGTAGCCTTGAATCGCATGTGACCACCAATGGTCGCGTGTATGTGGGTGACGATTTCATGATGTACAACCCCACTCAGGCGAAGCATAATGGCGGTGATATTAATTCTGCGTCCATCATCGATATGGATCAGGAACGTCACAACTTCCCGTGGAGTGGTGCACTCAACAACTCCGCATCCATCACTTGGAAGAAGGTTGCGGGCAATACCGCGACTCCGCTCGGCGGCACGACTTGGACAGTGTATGGAAATCTCCAAAATGCAATCAATAACAGCGGCGCTCTGATCACACTCACCGACAACGGCGGCAATGATTGGGATTCTGCTGACGGCACGTTGCAGGTCGATGGTCTGAAAACCAATGCAACTTACTATCTTCGCGAACAGGCGGCAGCCTCAGGATATGCGAAGAATACGAACATCTACCGCATTGATACTGCGGAAGGCGGAACCGACGCAACCACAATCGTCAAGGTGTATGACGCAAACGGTACGGAGATCACCGACAACAGCAAGAAACTGCTGACAACCGAAGGTGCCATCATCAACGAAACCGCCGGCACGGAACTCGCCTGGTCGAAGGTTGACGGCACGAGCAATAGCGGTGCCCTTGCCGGTTCCGAATGGCAGCTGACACGAACAGATACCGATCCGCAGCAAACGTGGAACATTACCGACAACACGACCACGCCTACCAGCGTTTCCCTGCTTGGTGCTGACGGCAACGCGATCGCCGACCTCACGTTGGACAAGGGCGGCGACACCGCTCCGATCACGGTGAAGGTCGATCCGAGCGATGCCAGCCAGCAGGTGAAGTGGACTGGTGCCGACGGTTATGAGAATGTGGCTCGTATTTCGTCCGCTGAAGGATCCGGCACATTCAACGTCATCGCAGTCGGCAAAGGCAGCACGACGTTCACCGTCTGCTCCGCGTCTGACAGCAAGGTGTGCAACACACTGAACGTTACTGTCACCAACGATTCCGCAGCTTCCCTGACCCTGTACAAGGATGGCGATACGAACAAAACCAGTCTTGTCGATCAGACCGTGTCGCTCAAGTACAATGGCACGTTGCAGTTGGCTGCGGAAGTGCAGCCTGCAAACACGGCTTTGACTTGGGAAAGCTCCAATACTGGCATTGCCACGGTCAGCGACAATGGTCTTGTTACCGCAGTGAGCGCGGGCAATGCCGACATCACCGTAAAGGCGGGTAATCTGTCGCAAACCGTGCATATTACGGTGAAGCAGAAGTCCACTGTCGTGTATTACTATGCGACGGGTGTTCCGCAGATTCACTACGCGGTCGGCGACAACTGGAATACAAACGATGTAAACAGTGACCCTGCTATGTCTTCCATTAGCGGATGCAACGACTGGTATTCATACGAGATTGCGAATCCGGATAGCAAGGAAGTCAAGGTTACTTTCCATTTCGGCAGCGGTGACTGGGACAACAATGGTGGTTCGAATAGTAGTTATGCTTCGGGCGGCTACGTTGAGGCGATGACCATTAATAAAGGAACGCTGACAACAACGGTTCCCGCCATCAGCGATTGCAATGTTTCCACGGTTGCGGCTCGCAATATCAACGCCCACGTGTACAGCGCGGTGCTGAAGAGCGGCGAAACGGACGGTATTGCAGCAAACTTCGCGAAGCCGATCGCCGATGAGGAAACGATCTCGACGAAGGCGGACCTGGATTCCGGCGTTGGCAAGTTCCGCGTCAGCCTGGATAACGGCAGATACACGCTGAAGGAAACCAAGGCACCTACCGGATATGTGCTTTCGGAAACGACATACACGATTGTGGTTCGCGATGGACAGATTGTGACGAACGAATCGAATCTTCCGACAGACAATAAGATTCCAAACGATCGCAAGAACGGCGTTGTGGTTTGGGATAAGAAAGACACCGGTGATGACGGCTCGTCCGCAACCAACGATGATTCGTTGCTTGGAGGCACGAGTTGGACGCTGACCCAGACTCAGGCTTGGAATGCTGAAACGGCTTCCATGGTTGCTGTGTCGGGCGATGACTATACGCATACGTTGACCGACAACGGTGGCGATGGCGTGTATGCCGACAAGGATTCCACTGCCGGTAAGTTCAGGTTTGAGGGGCTTCCGTGGGGCGTGTACACGCTGAAGGAGCAGAAGCGTGACGGCTTCGCCGCCAATAACACGACGTACGCGTTTGTAATCGACTCGAATTCGGTGAGCGAAGAAATTCACCTTACGATCGTCGATAGTGCTGAGAAGTCCAATGCGACTGCGGAAACCGTGTACAACAATCGTGAAACCGGCTCCGTAACGTGGGCGAAGGTTGCGGCGGGCACAAGCACGAAGCTTTCCGGATCGCAGTGGACGCTGAAGCGTGTGAGCGTGTGGAACGGGACGGCATTCGCAGCCTTGAATTCCGCCGAAACCTGGAACATCACGGATTGCGATGCTACATGCACTCCGGCCAACGCCGGCGATCCATATGATTCCGACGCTACCGCAGGCCAGTTCAAGTTGGCGGGCCTGAAGTGGGGCGAGTATGAACTCATGGAAACCGTGGCTCCCGACGGATACAACATGGACACTACCGCACACAAATTCACCATCGGTCCGAAGGATTCGACGGTTGTGCTTGAAGCCCAGCTCGGCAATATTGAGAATCAGCCGGGGGTGGTGTTGCCGGGGACGGGCGGCGACGGAAATATGAAGACTTTGGCTACGGGATTGCTTGTGGCCATGGCATCCGTTGCGACGGCCGGACTGGCCCTGAAAGTCAGGAGGCGTCGGCAATGAACACGTCTAGAAGAGGAGGGGATGGTCCGTAAAACAAACGACCACTGCCTTCTGGGCAATAACTCAATAACTGAAAAATAATTGAAAACGTTGGAAAACAACGAAGATTTCAACAAGTTTATGGAAAAGGAAAGAAAGGGAGAACAATGAATAAGGTTCTCAAAGGCCTCGTCGCTGTGGCAGCATCCGCAGCAATGGCCATCGCCGGAGTCGCCGGCGCCTCCACCGCCATGGCGGAGGAAAATACGACTGCCACCACCAATCCGACAATTACGTTCCCTACGGATACCAAGTATCAGGATCACACCTACGAGGTGTATCAGATCTTCACCGGTGATTTGTCCGACGGCGTGCTCTCCAACGTCAAGTACGGCGAGAACGGCGCCAAGACCAAGGGCACTGAGGTGACCGCCGCCGAGCTGAAGCAGCTCACCGATGTGAACGTCGAAGGCAAGACCGATCAGGACAAGCTCGACGTCATCAAGACGTTCGCCAAGCTCGACAGCACCCCGATTACCACACTGACCAAGACCAGCACGACCTACTCCGCTGCTCCGGGCTACTACCTCATTAAGGACAAGGACGGCTCCGTGAGCGGCAACGACGCCAACACCCTGTACATCACCAGGGTCGTCGGCGACGTGACCATCAGCCCGAAGAGCGATGTCCCCTCCTTCCAGAAGAAGGTCAAGGACACCAACGACACCACCGGCGACACCACCGGATGGCAGGACTCCGCCGACTACGGCATCGGCGACAAGGTCCCGTTCCAGCTGAAGGCGACCCTGCCGAGCAACTACGCCGACTACAAGACCTACTACCTCGCCTTCCACGATATGGAGGAGACGGGCCTGTCCTTCAACGCTGATTCCGTCAAGGTCTACGTCGACAGCGCTCCTGTTGATTCTGACAAGTACACGGTCAAGACCACCGGTCTTACCGACGGCTGCACCTTCGAGGTTGTGTTCACCGATTTGAAGACCGCCGTGGCCGCCGCCAAGAACGGCTCCGTGATCACCGTCGACTACACCTCCACGCTCACCGAGCAGGCCGTGCTCGGCAACCAGGGCAACAAGAACGAGGCCAAGCTCCAGTTCTCCAACAACCCGAACTTCGAGCAGGGCGGCGAGAGCACCCCGACCGGCGAGACCCCGTGGGACAACGTCATCGTCTTCACCTATAAGGTCGTCGTGAACAAGGTCAACGAGAACAAGGAAGCTCTGAAGGGCGCCGCGTTCAAGCTCGAAAAGAAGATTAAGGACGCCGACAACCAGCTCGTCAAGGAGTTCACCGCGGGCAAGGACACCTCCTTCACCTTCTCCGGTCTCGATGACGGCGACTACATCCTGACCGAGACCACGACCCCGGCGGGCTACAACACCATCAAGCCGATCACCTTCACCGTGACCGCCGATCACAAGGTCGAGTGGACCACCGAAGAGCGTACGGATGTCCTGACCAGCCTGAACGGCAATGCGGCCTCCGGCGAGATCACCTTCGCCGCTGACGAGAGTGCCGGCTCTCTGACCGCCGACGTCGTCAACGTCAAGGGCTCCAACCTGCCATCCACTGGTGGCATGGGTACGGTGATGCTGTATGTGGCTGGTGTGGCAGTGTTCGTGCTCGCTGGCGCAACCCTGGTCATGGCACTGCGTCGCCGCAACGCCTGATCTCACAGATCACAGTCAACATAACTGAAAATCAAAAACCATAACTGAAAATAACTACACATGAAACCGCTGTTGCCATGCACTTACCTCCGCATGGCAACAGCGGAATCATCACAATCAACATAATTTAAAAATAATTGAACAATAACTAAACCCACATATGTCAGGCTGGATTGCCTCAAATCCCTTGTAAACTGCCTAAACTAACGAGAATTCAGCCTGACTCCCTAATTTTTCCAAGTCGCAAGTTGGGGGCGACTTGATATTTCTAGTTTTCATAGAAAGAACCACAGAAGAGGGGCTGGCAATGAAGGAACACACGATCGCAAGCCGCATCGTCGCAACATGCTGCGCAGCTGCCGTCGCATGTGCCGCCGCAATCTGTGCACTCACCACTCGCGATGCGGTTGCGGCGCCAACAGACTCTGCCAGCGGCAGCATCGCCATTACGTATCAACACAAAAGCAATGACGGGGCTGACTCTAATGCGGGAGGCGCTTCCGATTCTGGAACCGCTGGAACGGGCGAGTTCGCCATTCCGGGAGCAACCTTCCGCCTATACAAAGTCGGGCAAGTCTCGTCCGGCGCAAACTTCGAACCCGTCGCACCATTCACCGACTCCACCGCATACCCGATCGACTGGTCGAAAGTAACCGGATATGACGCGCAAGTGTACCGCGACGTGGCCAACACGCTCGCCGGACTCATCGCGGCGAACGGGACAAGCGAATCCGCAGCCGTGGACTCGGGCGAAACCGACAAAGCCGGGCGACTCACGTTCGCCGGCGTGGAAGACGGGCTGTATCTGGTCGTGTCCGATAGCGTGAAAGTCGAAGGCGCTGCTGGCGCGGCTGCTGTTGGCGGAACGCCCGACGAAGACTCCTACTGGCAGTGCGCTTCCGCCAACATGCTCGTCGCCATGCCGCAAGACGGCGTCTCCAACGGATCACGCGAACTCGCCATCGAACCAAAAACCGAATGCTCCACCCAACTCAAGCCGACCCTGGAACGCACCGTGCGCAAAGTGTGGAACGATCGCAATAACTCCGACGGCAAGCGCCCCGAAGCCATCACCGTGAAATTATTGCGTGACGGCGTGGTATTCGAAGAAGTGAAACTCAACGATTCCAACAAGTGGGCACATTCGTGGACGGGACTTTCCTCCGCACACCAGTGGGCGGTGGTCGAAGCTTCCGTACCCAGCGGGTACACCACCCTCTCTGACGTGGAAGGCGACACCACCACCATCACCAACACGCACACACCACCCGAAACCCCGCCCGCACACACCGGCTCGGCGGTGCAGAGCGTGGCCTGGATGGCAGCCGCCATCTGCGCCGCAGCATTGGTACTCTTAGGCGTAGTGAGGATCGCGAGAAAGCGGGAAGGCAAGCAGTAGCGTGAAACGGCGGTATAACGGAAGCGAATCGGGAGAACCGAACGCTGAAGCGCGCCGAAATGCCGGTGATACCTCTGCAGAGTTTTTTGAATCTTTTGAAATTTCGGAAGTTTCTGAATCTGCGGGAACTGCTGAATCTTCAGAATCATCTGAATCTTTGAAAACTTCAAAATCTTCAAAAACTGCAGAACAATCGAAAAAAACAAAGAAAAAGTCGAACGCGCTGCTCGACGTATTAATCGCAATATCCGCAATATTCATGATCGGCGCGATCTGCCTCATCGCATACCCAACATTCAGCGACTGGTGGAACCGCATGCACCAGTCGTACGCCGTGGCAAGCTACGTGGAACAAACCGAAGATCTCTCCGGCGAAGAAAAACAGCACATGCTCGACGCGGCGCACGCCTACAACGAGGCGCTCGCGGCGAACGGCGACCGCTGGCACCTTACCGACGAACAGCGGCAAACATACGAAAACACGCTCGACATAACCGGTACCGGCATCATGGGATACGTGACCATACCGCGCATCAAAGTGAAACTGCCCGTCTACCATGGCACCAGCGAAGGCGTGCTGCAAATCGCGGCAGGGCATTTGGCGGGAACGTCACTGCCCGTAGGCGGCGAAACCACGCATGCGGTGATTTCCGGGCATACCGGACTGCCCAGCGCGAAACTGCTCACCGGTCTCGACGAACTGCAAAAAGGCGACACGTTCGCATTCCACGTGCTCGACGAAACCTACACGTACCAGGTTGACCAAATTTCCGTAGTGCTGCCGAGCGACATCAGCAAACTCAACATCGAATCCGGCAAAGACTATGCGACGCTGATCACATGCACGCCATACGGGGTGAACTCGCACAGGCTGCTCGTGCGCGGGCATCGCATACCGAACCCGAAGGTGCCGGACGCGACCACGTACGACGAGCCGGGGTATATGACGGCTGTGGCGGCTCTTGTGATTGGGCTGCTCGTGTCGATCATTGGATTCGCGTGCGTATGGCTGGCACGGCTGTGGCGGCGCGGGCGCATCGTGAAAGCCGATCGCGTGGCTGCCGGGCGCCACTCGTCCGGCAGGCGGGCGTAGTTTCTCTTCTTCCTTCTCGTATTCTGCCGGTCTTGCGACGCTGCGATGTGTGGGAATGTACTATCGCAATTATCGCAAGATGAAGAAAGTGCGATGGTAGGGGAGAGATGAAGAAATCGGATATTTCCAATATTTCGAATGCTGAAAGTGTTGAACGCGCTGAAGAAAGTGTGCGATCGAGTGTGCAGCCGAGCGGGAAATTCGGCGGGAAAGCGGATCGACTGTTTGGCGCGGATCCTGCGGGACTCGACGAATCCGCGCGAGGCATTGCGGTGCTGGTGATCGTCGGCGTGGCAGTAGGACTGCTGTCAGGCATGTTCGGCATCGGCGGCGGCACCGTGATCGTGCCCGCGCTGGTATGGCTCGGACTGACACAACGCAATGCGGCGGCGACGTCAATGCTTGCGATCGTACCGACCTCGATTTCCGGCGTCATTTCTTACGCGACTTGCGGAAACGTGGACTGGCTCGCCGCGCTGCTGCTGTTTTGCGGCATGTTTGTGGGCGGGCAGATTGGCAGCTGGCTGCTTTCGCGCTTGCCGGAACTTGTGCTGCGATGGATTTTCGTAGTGTTTCTCGTGTTTGTGGTGGTGAACCAGATAAGTTTCGTGCCGTCGCGCGACCAGCACATTGCGATGAGTGCGCTGACCGGAGTTTGCCTGGTGCTGCTGGGCGTGGTGATTGGCATCTTGGCGGGACTGCTGGGGATTGGCGGCGGGGCGCTCGCCGTGCCCGCGCTATCGATGCTGTTCGGCGCTTCCGATCTGATTGCGCGAGGCACGTCGCTGCTGGCCATGTTTCCGAACTCGATCACGACGAGCGTGGCAAACCTGAAACGAAGGCTGGTGCATGTGAAGGCCGCGCTGATTATTGGCTTGGTGGCTGCCGTTACCGCGCCATTCGGCACATGGATTGCGGGCGCGGTGTCGCCCCGCGTCGGCTCGATCATGTTCGCCATCTACCTGTGCGTGCTCCTGATTCGCAGCCTCTTCGTAGCCGTCAAGGCCACTCGTTCCGCCCGCGCCTCTTCCTGACCGTTTGCACTTCATGCGGGAAAAGCATGAGTCATAATTCAGCATTTAGGGGGTATTGGGGATGATGGTTGACGGAAAGAGGATTTGAGATAAGTGTTCACTTTGTGAAGACGAGAGTTCATATTGTGTTCGTCTAAAACGCCTCGGAAGTTGGTTTGCGGAACCTAGCGTGGGAATCGCAATACAGCACAGGCTGAAGAAAGAAGAACAAGATGAGCAATCGAAAGGCTCTCAAGGGAGCGATTGCAGCAATCGCTTCCGTTGCAACGCTCGGCGCACTCGCGGCACCGGCGCTCGCTGACGAAACCACCACCTACAACCTGAACGGCAAGTCCGTTGCGGAACTGGCTCAGCATGGCGGCGCACAGCGCATTGCTGCCATCGGCAACGGCAACGCCAAGAACGTCATCCTGTTCATCGGTGACGGCATGGGCGATTCCGAAATCACCGTCGCCCGCGATTATCTCAAGGGTGCGAACGGCCACTTCGAAGGCCTCGATGCAGTCGGCCAGTCGGCAGAACTCGGCGACACCAACGCCGGCACCGGCCAGTACACCACCTTCTCGCTGGGCGGCAACAGCGGCGACAGCGCAGTCGGCAAGAACTCCGACGGCAGCCTCAACGCCAACCCGAACCCGGGCAAGCTCACCGCAGTGACCGATTCCTCCGCATCCGGCTCCGCATGGGCAACCGGCACCAAGACCTACAACAACGCCGTGGACGTTGACGTGTACGGCAACCCGCAGCTCAACCTGTTCGAACTCGCCAAAGCGGCGGGCAAGGCCACCGGCAATGTGACCACCGCCGAAATCCAGGACGCCACCCCGGCCGTGCTCGAATCGCACTCCACCGAGCGTGGCTGCTACGGCCCACAGGGCAAGACCGACGGCAGCTCCAACGACGCGCTCAAGCGCTGCCTCGCCAACCAGCTCAAGGAAAACGGCGGCATCGGTTCCATTTCCGAGCAGCTGCTCGATACCCGCGCTGACGTGACCATCGGCGGCGGCTCCAAGTACTTCCGCCAGACCGTGCAGGGCGGCGAATACGCTGGCAAGACCGTGTGGGAGCAGGCCAAGGAAATGGGCTACCAGACCGTCGAAAACGATTCGGCCGCAATGAACGCGCTCGAATACAAGGAGGGCCAACCGGTGCTCGCCCTGATGAGCGACGGCAACATGCCTACCAAGTTCAACCCGTCCAAGGCCACCGCGCAGGATCCGGCCAAGGACGCCAACCCGACCGTGTGCACTATGAACGACAAGTGGCTCGGCAACCAGGGCTCCTCGCTCAAGGACATGACCAAGAAGGCGCTCGATCTGCTCGAAGCCAACCCGGCCAGCGACGCGAATGGCTACTTCCTGCAGGTTGAGGGCGCTTCCATCGACAAGCAGGACCACGCTGGCAACGCTTGCGGCCAGATCGGTGAAACCGACGATTTCGATCAGGCCATCGCCTACGCCATGAAGAACGTTGACCTGACCAACACCCTCGTGATCGTCACCGCCGACCACGCCCACACTTCCCAGATCCTCAACGCTCAGCCGGCCTACGCACTCTCCACCGTGCTCAAGACCGCTGACGGCAACAATATGGTCGTCTCCTACGGCACCGCTGAAGCCGACTCCCGCGATGAGGACGGCGGCTACAACGGCGGCGACATGGCTCACACCGGCACCCAGCTGCGCGTCGCCGCTTCCGGCCCTGGCGCCCAGCGCGTGATTGGCCTGACCGACCAGACCGACAACTTCTACACCATCGCCAACACCCTCGGCCTTGCCTCCACCTCCGACGATCAGAAGTCGCTCTCCAACGACGCCAAGACCGAAGTGAAGCTCACCGACGGCAAGTATGTGGCCGAATCCACCGGATTCAACGGCGACGCAGTGCTCTCCTATGAGCTTAAGGACAAGTCCGGCAACGTTCTCGCCGCTTCCGACAGCTCCACTCCGGTTTCCGGCGTGCGCGTCAAGACCGCTCAGACCACCAGCATCGCGCTCGACAAAGTTGCTGAAGGCAACGAGTACACGCTCACCGTCACCGGCCGCCAGTCCGGCAAGACCGTGACCGTCGACTTCCAAGCTCCGGCCCGCGATTCCTCAGATGAGAAGCCGGGTGACGGTAAGAATGACGTGATCGCTTCCGGCAAGGTGAGCAACAATCCGAAGTCCGGTGTGCTCGGCAACACCGGTGCCGCGATCACCATCGCCGCACTTGCGATCGCCATGCTGGCCGCAATCGCGATGATCGTCAAGACCGCCAAGATCAGCCGCTGAAAAATCTGGGAATCTGAAGATGGAAATCGGAAGAATTCTGAAATTCTAAGAATTCTGGAAATCTGAGAGTCATAACTGAAGATAACAACTGAAGATTACGGATAAGATCCGGATCGCACTCATTACAGTGTGGTCCGGATCTTGTATATTTCGTGTAATCCGTGCAAATCCAAATTGAGATGGGGCGTCCAAAGCAACGGTCGCTGTGAGACAATATTGCTCGAGGTGTCTATCTCAAAAATGAGATATTCATCTCGAGATATCTATCTCTCGAAACCGAGGGCAAATCCCTCGAAACCGAAGTATCAACAGAGCGAAGGAGCATTCGTGCGTATTTACAATCTGACGGATAATGACGATGCCGCGATCGTCGCGCAGCAGGGCATTTTCCAGGTCATGGAATGGAAGCGCGACTTTTCCGTGACCTACGGCAGCGCCATGGACGCCTACTATGCGTCCGAAATGAACGTGCGCCGCCGCCAGCTGGTCTGCAATCTCAATGGCAAGACCGGTGCGGTTGTGCAGGCGGGCGCCATGCAGTGGACCGTCGGCCATGTCGAAGTGACGACCGGTGTGAAGGGCGTTGGCGATTTCATCGGCAAGCTGGCGCGTGGAGCGGTCACCAACGAGTCCGCGGTCAAGCCGGAATATCACGGCAACGGCGTGGTTGTGCTCGAACCGACCTACCGCCATGTGCTGCTGCTTGATCCGAGCCAGATGGGCGGCGCGATCACAGTGAACGACGGCCTGTTCTACGCTTGCGAAACCACGATTCAGCAGCGTGCGGTTATGGTTTCGCGTCCGAGCGCGATGATGGCCGGCGGCGAGGGCCTGTTCAACCTGTCGCTGATGGGACAGGGAACGGTTGCGTTGGAATCGCCGGTGCCCGCTTCCGAAATCGTGACCGTCGATTTGGAGAACGACGAGCTGAAGGTGGACGGCAATTTCGCGATCGCGTGGACGAACGGCCTGCAGTTCACGGTCGAGCGTTCCACGAAGACGCTGATCGGTTCGGCTGCGAGCGGCGAGGGCTTGGTCAACGTGTACCGCGGTACGGGTCGTGTGCTTCTTGCGCCGGTCGCCGCCAATCTGGCTAATCCGAACGCGGGTTCCGGTGCGGCCTGATTTGGCCTGATATTGATCGCTGATAGCTGATAGGTGGCGATTCGTCAACGAAAGGCAGTTGAAACGTTGACGGATTGCGCTCGCGTCCTGCCGATGGTGAGACGGCAGGTTTTGTTGAGATTGCGATTTTCGGCTGCTTTTCAATGGTGATCGCGCCTTGAAGTCGTGTCTTGAGATTGCGTCTGAAGTTGCGCTTGAGATTGCGTCTGATAAAAAGTTGAGCGAAGGAAGCTCAACTTTTTTGTAGATTTGGGAATAATCGCTTGCGATTCAAAGTTGAGTGGTGTAGGCTCAAGTTTTGGAAAGTCCGGGAGGCGGCAAACCGAAACTCGGGCGAAAGAACGAATAGAACAGAAAACGCATAGCGAACCTATCTACAAAGGAGACAAGTTATGGGACGCGCAGTTGGCATCGATCTGGGTACTACTAATTCCTGCATCGCAACTCTTGAAGGTGGCCAGCCCACCGTTATCGTGAACGCTGAAGGCGCTCGCACCACGCCGTCCGTCGTGGCATTCAGCAAGTCCGGCGAGATCCTCGTCGGCGAAGTCGCCAAGCGTCAGGCCGTGACCAACGTCGACCGCACCATCAGCTCCGTCAAGCGCCACATGGGCACCGACTGGACCGTTGAAATCGACGGCAAGAAGTGGACTCCGCAGGAGATCTCCGCACAGGTGCTGATGAAGCTGAAGCGCGACGCCGAAGCCTATCTCGGCGAACCGGTCACCGACGCCGTGATCACCTGCCCGGCATACTTCAACGACGCTCAGCGTCAGGCCACCAAGGACGCCGGCACCATCGCAGGCCTGAACGTGCTGCGTATCATCAACGAGCCGACCGCAGCCGCACTGGCCTACGGCCTCGAAAAGGGCAAGGAAGACGAAACCATCCTGGTCTTCGACCTCGGTGGCGGCACCTTCGATGTGTCCCTGCTGGAGATCGGCAAGGACGACGACGGCTTCTCCACCATTCAGGTGCAGGCCACCAACGGCGACAACCACCTGGGCGGCGACGATTGGGATCAGAAGATCATCGACTGGCTCGTCGGCGAAGTCAAGAACAAGTACGGCATCGACCTGAGCAAGGACAAGATCGCCCTGCAGCGCCTGAAGGAAGCCGCAGAGCAGGCCAAGAAGGAGCTGAGCTCCTCCTCGAGCACCTCCATCTCCATGCAGTACCTGGCCATGACCCCTGACGGCACTCCGGTGCACCTGGACGAAACCCTGACCCGCGCACACTTCGAGAGCATGACCTCCGACCTGCTGGGCCGCTGCCGCACCCCGTTCAACAACGTGCTGCACGACGCTGGCATCGGTGTTTCCGACATCGACCACGTGGTGCTCGTCGGCGGTTCCACCCGTATGCCGGCCGTCAAGGAGCTCGTCAAGGAGCTCACCGGCGGTAAGGAAGCCAACCAGTCCGTGAACCCGGATGAAGTCGTGGCCGTCGGCGCAGCCGTGCAGTCCGGCGTCATCAAGGGCGACCGCAAGGACGTGCTGCTCATCGACGTGACCCCGCTGTCCCTCGGCATCGAGACCAAGGGTGGCATCATGACCAAGCTCATCGACCGCAACACCGCCATTCCGACCAAGCGTTCCGAGGTCTTCTCCACCGCTGAAGACAACCAGCCGTCCGTGCTCATCCAGGTCTATCAGGGCGAGCGTGAGTTCGCTCGCGACAACAAGCCGCTGGGCACCTTCGAGCTGACCGGCATCGCTCCGGCTCCGCGTGGCGTTCCGCAGATCGAGGTCACCTTCGATATCGACGCCAACGGCATCGTGCACGTGTCCGCCAAGGACAAGGGCACCGGCAAGGAACAGTCCATGACCATCACCGGCGGTTCCGGCCTGGGCAAGGACGAAATCGACCGCATGGTCAAGGAAGCCGAAGCTCACGAAGCCGAAGACAAGAAGCGCAAGGAAGACGCCGAAACCCGCAACCAGGCCGAATCCTTCGCCTATCAGACCGAGAAGCTCGTCAACGACAATAAAGACAAGCTCTCCGACGATGTGGCCAAGGAAGTCACCGATAAGGTCAACGAGCTCAAGGAAGCCCTGAAGGGTGAGGACATTGAGAAGATCAAGTCCGCCCAGAGCGAGCTGATGACCTCCGCCCAGAAGATCGGCCAGGCCCTCTACGCACAGCAGGGTGCCGCCGACGCCGCAGGCGCCGCAGGTGCCGCCGGTTCCGCTCCCGCTGACGACGACGTGGTTGACGCCGAAGTCGTGGACGATGACGACAAGGACAACAAGTAATCATGTCCGACTTCAACAAGGACGAATATCTGAACGACCTGCCCGACATGGACAACCTGTCCGGGCAGGCCGGCCCTGCAGCCGGTGCATCGCAGGAATCGCAGAATAATGGCGATTCTGCAGCAAGTGCAACTTCCGATTCTGCAGATTCTGCAGCAACTGCAGCGAACGCAGCATCTTCCGAATCGCAAGAAAACGGCGATGCTGCGGATGGTGCGACGCAAGATGGTGAAGATACGCTGACTCCGCTTGGCCAGGCCAAGAAGGAAGCGGCGGAATACTTGGAAGCCCTTCAGCGCGAACGTGCGGAATTCATCAACTTCCGCAATCGTTCGCAGAAGGAGCAGGAACGCTTCCGCCAGCACGGCATCATCGACGTGCTGACCGCACTGCTGCCGGCACTTGATGACATCGATCGCATTCGCGAACACAGCGAAATGGACGAATCCTTCAAAGCCGTTTCCGCCAAAATCGACAAGGCGTTCGAAAAGTTCGGCGTCGAGAAGTTCGGCGAAAAAGGCGAGGATTTCGACCCGACCAAGCATGACGCGATCCTGCACAAGCCGGATCCGCAGGCCGAGAAGGAAACCGTCGACACCGTGGTGGAAGCCGGCTACCGTATCGGCGACCGCGTGATTCGCGCGGCTCGCGTGGTCGTGGCGTCCCCGCAGAGCTAGCGCAGTGACAGCGATTTCAACAACAACAGGCATTTGACATCAGCAACCTCGTGAAAGGAGGCACATCATGGCTGAGAATGAATGGCTGAGCAAGGATTTCTACAAGGTCCTCGGTGTCTCCAAAGACGCCACGGACGATGAGATTACCAAAGCGTACCGCAAGCTGGCGCGCAAGTACCATCCTGATCTGAACAAGACCAAGGAAGCGGAGGAAAAGTTCAAAGACATTTCCGAAGCGTACGACGTGCTCAGCAACAAAGACAACCGCCAGAAGTACGATGCCATCCGTCAGTTCGGCATGGGCGGCGCGCGCTTCGCCGGCGGCTCCGGTGCGGGCGGATTCGACGCGGGGGCATTCTCCGACATTTTCGGCTCGATGTTCGGCGGTGGCGCTGGCGCTGGAGCGTATGGCACGGGCGGCAATGGCTCGCGCATCCGCTTCCAGACCGGTGGCGGCAATCCGAATATCAACGATATTTTCTCGATGTTCGGTGGCGGCGCTGGTGGCCCTGCCGGGGCTGGCAACCCCTACGGGGGCAGCTACGAGCAGGCTGCGCAGCCGGAAGATGGCGAAGACCGCAATTCCAAGATCAATCTGACTTTCCGCCAGTCGGTCAAGGGGGCAACGGTTTCACTGTCTGCCGACGGAAAAAAGTTCAAGACGCATGTTCCAGCGGGCGTGCGTGACGGGCAGAAAATCCGTATTCCAGGCAAGGGCAAGCCGGGTCGTAACGGCGGAAAAAACGGCGATCTGTACCTGCAGATCAACGTTGCCGAAGATCCGAAATTCAGCCTGCGCAAGCGTGACATCATCATGGATCTGCCAATTACCGTCGGTCAGGCCGTGGCGGGCGCGAAAGTGACCGCACAGGATATCGACGGCAACGAAGTCACCTTCAAAGTGCCGGCAGGCTCGTCCAGCGGCACCGAAGTGCGCATCTCCGGCAGGGGCGTGGCCAACAGGCAGGGCGACGGCGATCTGATCGGGCGTGTGCAAATCCGCATTCCCGACAAGCCGAGCCTGAAAGTCAAGCATGCGGCAAAGGAATTCGACAAGGAGTGCGGCGATTTCGCTGACGAACTTGCCAAGGAGCGCTGATTGCCATGGCACGCGCATCCCGGACCTCCCAAGCCCGTGCGGCGCGGCAGGCCAAAATGCTGTACGACATGTGCGCAATGGCGATCGTGGCCGGCAGGGCCGATCTGGACGGGGCGGATGAAGTTGGTTTCGACATCGAACTGCCGATGTTCACGGTCGGTCGTGCCGGCGAACTCGCCAACGTGCATCCGCAGACGCTCCGCCAATACGATCGTTTGGGGCTGGTGGTGCCGCAACGCACGGACGGTGGCGCTCGCCGGTATTCGCTGCGAGACATCTCGCGCCTTGCGAAAGCGCAGCAGCTGAGTCAGGAAGAAGGCATCAACCTGGCTGGCATCGCGCGGATCCTTTCCTTGGAAGAGGAGAACCGCGAGCTGCGCCGGCAAGTCGAGCGATTGCGCCGGCCGGCCGGTTCCAGCGTGTTCGCGGCCGATGCGGACGGTGACATTGTGGAAATCGAACGTTCCCGCCGCGCTCGCATGTGGCGTCGGCAGATTCAGGTCGACGCCCGTCAGCTGCCGTCGCGCGAGTCCGTGGAGGCCGCGCGTGTCGCGGCTGATGCGTACGACACGCGCGGTGGGGGTGTCGCAGGCGAAAACGAGGGGATTGAGAGGGGTAAACCCGTTTCTCAGCCGATTTCTAGGTCTATCGTGCTTTGGGGGATTGACTGATTTTCAGAAAACATTGAAAAAAAATTCAAAAACAGGCATATCTTGCAACAGATGTGCCTGTTTTGTTATATAGTTTTACCAAATGCATTGCTTCCTGCGACGATGTCGTCGTTGTGGGAAATAATGTTGAGTATCCGCGTTCTAACTGTCATTCTTCCGGTCGTCAAGGTGCTTCGGTGAAAGATGGTTCTCTTTGCCCATGAATAATCATGGAGGAGGGGGTAAGATATGCGGCGAGAACAGGAAAGGTTAGGAGCGTACAGTGCCAAGAGTTGCGTTCACAGCTAAGACCCGCAAGTATCTCGGGTCTCTGGATGCCGTGGAATCGGTCACCCAGTATCGTATTTGTTACTCCAAGGAGTTTCGCGATGATTGCATGCGCAGGTATGCCGAAGGTGGCTCGCCTGCCGCGATTTTCCGCGAGGCCGGGCTTGATCCGAAGATCATCGGATACAAGCGCGTGGAACGTTGCATCGCTCGCTGGAAGGCGGAAAATGCGGAAAAGGCCGCTGAAACCGCTGTGGAAAACAGTGAAAATCAGGGAGAGTGAATTTCAAATCTCCCGATACAAGTGAAATTTTCGAATTTCATGGATTGTAGCGATGGGGGTTGCCGATAATTCGTGAAAAAAATCGGATGATTTTGCGAATACGTAGGCGCGAAGTATTGCGTCGATATGGGAAGCGCTCGGATGGAGGACCGTCCGGGCGCTTTTCGTTTGCCTCGCTTGTATGCCTGTTTGTTGTCTGCCGTTTTGCCGCAACTCGCGAATGCTGCCGTCTTGCCGCTCTGCTGAAATGGCAGTGGAAGTCGCGATGGACGGCGCTGCCCGGAAATCCGGTGCTCCGCGTCCGACGGTCGTAGGGAAGGAACATCATGACCGAGACGAACCTGATGATCAAGGCCGTGTTTTGGGATATGGACGGCACGCTGATCGATTCCGAACCGTATTGGCATGAGGGCGAGATGAAAATCGCCGCCGCGCATGGCGGATATTGGGATGAGGAGCTCGCCTGGCAGGGTTCGGGCACGCCGGTTCCGGATGTGGCCCGTCGCATGGTGGAGCATGGTTGCCAGCTGTCGATTGAAGAGATCGGCCAGGGCATGATCGATTACGTCGCCCAAAAGGAATTCGAGCGCATTCCGTGGATCGAAGGCGTGGAAGACGTGCTTGTCGCGCTGCGTGACGCTGGCGTTCCTTCGATGCTGGTCACCACGTCGCCGCGTCATCTTGCGGAGAATCTGGTTGCCCAAGCGCCGGCTGGCGCGTTTGTGGGCTACGTGTGCGGCGATGATGATGTTGAGAAGAAGCCGTCTCCGGCCCCGTATTTGGAGGCGGGTCGTCGCTTGGGCATCGCTCCGGAAGATATGAAGTACTGCATTGCGATTGAGGATTCCATGTCGGGCCTGCGTTCGGCCGTCGCCTCCGGCGCGACGACGATCGGCCAGACCGGGTTCATGCAGATCGACAATTCCAACGGCCCGCAGTTCGCCTCGATCAAGGGCTACGAGGGCATTGACGCGGCCTCGCTCGACGCTTTCGTGCGTCAGCGCGTATCCCAGGCCTGATTTTTCGCCCCATCTCGCTTACGTATGGCAGATTTGTCTGGTGGCTAGGAAAAGAAAAAGCCCGCTGCGGTGGAATGAATGCAGCGGGCTTAGTGGAGCCGACGGTAGTCGAAACCGCGACCTCTTCGATGCGAACGAAGCGCTCTACCAACTGAGCTACGGCCCCAAGTCATGTCTAGCAACACGCTAAGCAAGACAACTCTCGCGATTCTAGTACGAAGTCTGTACGAATGCAATCTGCGAGATTCGCGTGTTGCGGAATATCCCTTGCAGGAAAAGCATGCGAAAGCATACGAAAACGGTGCCTTCCGAAAAATCGAAAGACACCGCAATCGCAAGAAAAGGAGAAAACGTAAGATCAGGCTTCCGCGGTCGCGGTATCAGCCTTCTTTTTGCCGAACTTTGCTTTGAGCAAGCCGACGAAGGTAGGAATCAGCGACAGCACGAGAATCGCAATGATGACCAGCTCGAAATGCTTCTGCACGGCCGGAATGCCGCCGAAGAAGTAGCCGAGCAGCGTGAACAGGGTGGACCAGCACAGGCCGCCGAGCACGGAGAACGGGGTGAAACGGCTCCAACGCATGCCGGAAATGCCGGAAATGAACGGCATGAACGTGCGGATGAACGGGAAGAAACGGCCGAGGAACACGGCGAGCGGGCCCCACTTTTCGATCATGCCTTCGGTTTTGGCGAGGCGTTCGGGGGTCATAGCCTTGACTCTGCCGGATTCGATGATGCGACGGCCGAAGAAGTGGCCGATCCAGTAGTTGCACTGGTCGCCGATGATCGGAGCGCACCAGACCACAGGCAGCAGCGCGAACAGCGGTAGTGCGGAAACGCCGGTCTGGGCGTCGGGCGCGGCGAAGAAGCCGGCGGCGAACAGCAGGGAGTCGCCCGGCAGGAACGGGAAGAACACGACGCCGGTTTCGACGAACACAATCAGGAAGATGAAACCAAGCGTGGGGGCGACGCCCATGGAGATCCAGCTGGCGATCGCCGTGCGTGGATCCTTGAGCAGATTAATGAAGAAGTTGATAATTCCCATGAAATGCTCTCTGTGAGTACCTTACATCTAAACGTCCAAAATTAAGTGGTTCAGGCTGCCTTGTGTGGGTTGGCCTTGCGGAACCAATGTCAGCCTACCAGTGGCCCTCTAATGCGGCGCCTAGTAATGCCCGACGGTTGGCAAATCTGCACAAACGGACGCAAAGTGCCAACTGCGGTGGGTGATTTTGGTTTGGTGGTGTTTGGCGTTTGGCTGTTTGGCTTTAGAGTGTGCGATATATCCGGTATATCGCATATCGCTCATTGTGATTTGGCGTTGTGACCTCACGATTTTGGTTTTTTTTTTGGGGGGGGGGGACCTCATGATTTTGATTTGGTGACCTCACGATTTGAAAAAAGGCGGCGAAAAACGGAATCGTGAGGTCAACAAATCAAATAGTGGGGCCGCTGAACACGAATCGCGCATGTTGACGGTACGAAAGTGTGTTTCGATGGCGCGGAAGATAGCGTGGAAACAGCAGTAAGGCAATGCGAGAGCGGTTGGGGCAATGCAAGACTAGGCGAATACGGCAAATACAAGGGAGTGTGAATCGTGGCGGAAAATCTTGCGCAATCGGTTGATGGGAATCTGAATCGGCAATCGCGGGCGCTGCTCGAAGCGTTGCATGCGGCGGCCGGAAAATTCTCCATGTTCGGTCATCAAAACGAAACCAGCAAGGTGATTACCCCCGATACGGATTCCGACGTGCATGCCGTGACCGGCGCATATCCGGCGGTCTGGGGCAATGATTCGGGCGCTGCCGGCACGGGCGCATATGGCACTCCGCTGCCGGAATCGCCGTATGCGCGCGATTTCAACGCTTTCGCGCGCAACAGCTTCATACGCATGGCCGATTCGCTGCCACGTATGTACACGAGGTAAGTACGTGTGCGCGGTGTAAGCATGCGTTTGCGGGCGGATTCTTCCAGTCGGTGGAGGAATCAGGACGTTTTTAAGCCTGTTGGCGTCCGAATTGTTCCAATGTCTGGATGTTTTGGGACGTTACTGGGGCTGTAAGCGGGGTGATTGTTCCAGTGGGTGGGGGAATCACCCCGCTGAGGGTCTGTTTTGTGTCCGGATTGTTCCAGCGATTGGGGGTTTAGGACGCGGGGAGGGCTGTTTTCCTTTGCGTTGGATAGGCTGAAGGCATGGAACGCATGAATGAGACGTTGGACTTGAAACTGAATGAGTTGAGTGCGAATACGGCAGAAGTAACGGGAACTGCGGGAATGGTGAATACGGCGGAGATGGCAGAATCGCCGACAGCGGCGGAACAGTCTGGAACAGAACAGTCTGGTACGGGACTTGACGCCCTCGTGTGCGGAACCGACGTTCCGCAAGGCACGGTGGTGATGGCTGCCACGCCGATCGGCAACACGGCCGACGCCTCCGCACGCCTCATTGCGCTCCTGGAACGCGCCGACATCGTGGCCGCCGAAGACACCCGCCGTCTCTACGCGCTCGCCAACCGTCTCGGCGTGCACGTGAACGGCCGCGTGGTGGCCTACCACGATCACAACGAGCGAGACAAGTCCGACGGTCTGCTCGATCAGGTGGAAACCGGCGCTACCGTGCTGGTCGTGTCCGACGCGGGCATGCCGACCATCAACGATCCAGGCCTCGCGATCGTGCGTCGCGCCATCGAACGTGGTCTGCCCGTCACCTGCGCTCCCGGCCCGTCCGCAGTGCTGGACGCGCTGTGCCTTTCAGGACTGCCCACCGACCGCTTCTGCTATGAAGGATTCCTGCCGCGCAAGCATTCCGAACGCGTGCAATACCTGCGTACCCTGCGTTCTGAACGCCGCACCATCGTGTTTTACGAAACCCTGCATCGCATCGACGATTCCATGGCCGACCTGCTTGACGTGTTCGGTCCGAACCGCAAGATGGCGCTTTGCCGTGAACTTACCAAGGATTTTGAGCAGATCCGTCGCGGAACCATCGCGCAGATTCGCCAGAGCGTGATCGACGAGCCGCCGCGCGGCGAAATGGTGTTGGTCGTTGCCGGCGCTTCTGAAGAGGAGGCTGACGCTGCTGCCCCCGCATCGTTGAGCGTCGAAGACTTGGCGGTGCTGTCGATCGACCGTGCGCAGGAAGACAATCTGCGCATCAAAGACGCGATTTCGCAGGTCGTTGCCGAGCATCCCCTTGCGGACGGCTCGCTTGCTAATCGCAAGCAGGTCTACAATGCGGTTCTTGCGATGAAGCAGTAAGTCCACATTATTTACCGTCCGGCGATTGCCTATCGTGCGATTGCCCGTCGCGCAAGTGTTAGCTGCATGCTTGCGATCCGCACGATTCCAACGATTCCAGCAGTATTTGCAGGGCGCGGGCCACGTCCGGCCCGCCGACTTGCGCAAGATAGTCCAACATCGCCGGTGTTGCGGAAGGATTGGCGACCAGCCATTTGCGCAGTTGCGGCGCGTATTCCGCGATATGCCATAGCACGTCCTGCGGTGTGTCCGGACTGCACGCCACCAGCGGCGTCAATGGAATTGGGGGAGACGGCGGATCCACCAGCGGTTTCGGCCGCGGTTTGGGCTGGTATGGCGGCGGTTCGCGGCGCGTCCGCTGTGTACGGTGTGCGAGATTCCGCGCATCCCGATGCGTCGCGCGATGCGTCCGTGGCCTGCGTTTTTCTTGGATTCCGAGCAGTCTGCGGAATCCGTTTGCTCTGTCGGCATCTATCCTGTCGGTGACTTTCCCGCCGGCACCTATCCTGTCGGCGTGCGTCGCGTGCCGCGCCTTATGCCTGCTATGCGCTGCGCTCATATTCGTCGCTTCTTCCGTCGATCGCGAGAATGTAGTTGCGCGCCTGTGGCGCGTTGCGAATATGCTTCGTCTCCTGCATGATTTGCATGCAATCGTTGGAGCGGAAATGAAATTCCTGCATGAGCATGCAGATGATTTCGGAAACCAACGATTCGCTTTCGGGGGTGCAGTTCAATGCGAGATCGCATGCGGTGCGAACAGGCGTGGTCACGATGATCGGACCGACTTTGATGGTGTGTTCGTTTGGTGCGAGACGGTTGAAAACGTTGATTTTACGGCCGTAACGTAGCGCTCGATAGTGGGCTTTCGCGATAATGTCGATGGATTCGGGGAAGGTGCCGCCTAGCCAAACCCATGCGGCGGTGCGTGAACATGCCACGGACCGGCTCGGCAGCAATGTCGCGATGATGCAGGACCGCCCGTACAACGTGTCCGAATCGTGGCATGAATAGGCGTTCGCGCTGTCGAGCTTGCACAGCGCGCCGGATGAGGCCAGCAGGTTCAGGCACATCGGGCCCGGAAGGTCATCGTTGCCCAGAAGGGGTGGTGGAGTGTCCATGACGGTACCGTAGCGGATTCGAATTCCGTTGCGCCACCAGCCCCCGAAAATCTGTGGATATGTGGAAAATGATTGTTACGTAATGCAACAATGTGGATAGATCGGCAGATATGCAAATTATGATGCAAACTATTTCAAACGATTGAAATCGATGATCGCACGTCCATCCTCCAATAAAAATCCAACTACCGAAATACATGGAAAATGCGGGATATGGCGCTTTGTATAATCGGGCACCATGAGTCATATTTTGGTGAATGTTGCTTGGCCGTATGCTAACGGCCCCCGTCATATCGGTCACGTCGCCGGATTCGGCGTGCCCTCCGACGTATACGCGCGCTACGAGCGCATGAAGGGCAATGACGTGCTGATGGTGTCTGGCACCGACGAGCACGGCACCCCGATCCTGGTGGAAGCCGACAAGGAAGGCGTCAGCGCACAGGAGCTCGCCAACCGTTACAACCGTGTGATCGCCAAGGATCTGTGCGATCTCGGCCTGAGCTACGACCTGTTCACCCGCACCACCACCGGCAATCACGAGCAGGTGGTGCAGGAACTGTTCAAGCAGTGCCTCGCCAACGGCTACATTTATAAGGGCACCCAGAAGGTCGCCATCTCGCCGTCCACCGGCCGCACCCTGCCTGACCGTTACATCGAAGGCACCTGCCCGATCTGCGGTGCCGACGGTGCCCGCGGCGACCAGTGCGACGCCTGCGGCAACGAACTCGACCCGGACGAGCTCATCAATCCCGTTTCCAAAATCAACGGCGAAACCCCGCGCTTTGAGGAAACCGAACACTTCTTCCTCGACCTGCCGGCGCTCGCCGAAGCCAATCTCGCATGGCTGAAGACCCGCGAAGGCTGGCGTACCAACGTCATCAACTTCTCCATCGGCCTGTTCAAGGAAGTCAAGCCGCGTGCCATCACGCGTGACATCGACTGGGGCATTCCCGTTCCGGTTGCCGGCTGGATCGACAATCCGAACAAGAAGCTGTACGTGTGGTTCGACGCGGTGATCGGCTACTTGTCGGCATCTATCGAATGGGCTCGCCGCAAGGGCGATCCGGAAGCATGGCGCGCATGGTGGAATGATCCGGAAACCCCGGGCTACTACTTCATGGGCAAAGACAACATCACGTTCCACTCCCAGATCTGGCCGTCCGAAATGCTCGGCTACAACGGTCAGGGCTCCAAGGGCGGCGAAACCGGCAAGCTCGGTCCGCTGAACATGCCGGAGCAGGTCGTGGCTTCCGAATTCATGACCATGGAAGGCAAGAAGTTCTCGTCTTCGCGTGGCATCGTCATTTATGTGAAGGACATTCTCGCCCGCTACCCTGTGGACGCCGTGCGCTACTACATTTCCGTGGCCGGTCCGGAAAGCTCCGATTCCGACTTCACGTGGGCTGAGTTCGTGCGTCACAACAATGAGGAGCTTGCCGCTTCCTGGGGCAACCTCGTCAACCGTGTGGCCAATCTGATGAACAAGAACTTCGGTGAGATTCCGGCGCTCGACGAGAACGAAATGACCGACGAGGATCGCGCGTTGCTGAGCGAAACCAAGGCCGCGTTCGACACGGTCGGCTCGCTGATCGAGAACCATCGCCAGAAGAACGCGCTGAGCGAAGCCATGCGCGTGGTCGGCGATATCAACAAGTACATTTCCGCCACCGAACCGTGGAAGATCAAGGACAATCCGGTTCGCCTCGGCACCGTGCTGCACGTTGCCGCCCAGGCCGTGTCCGACGCGAACCACCTGCTGGCCCCGTTCCTGCCGCATTCCGCGCAGAAGGTGTGGGAGGCTCTCGGCGGCACAGGCACGTTCTCGCCGTTGCCGCGCTTGGAAGAGGTCGAGGATCTCGACAAGCCGGGCTTCATGTATCCGATCATCACCGGCGACTACAAGCTGGGCGAAACCGTGCATCCGTGGGCTTCCGAGCCGATCGTGGCCGGCACTGCAGTGCCGAAGCCGCATCCGATTTTCGCGAAGATTCCGCCGGAGGCCGTCGAAGAGGAGCTCGCTCGCTTCGATTCGGAGCTGAAGGCTCGTCGTGAGGCCGAGGCGGCCCGTCTTGCCGCCGAAAAGGCCAAGCTGGAAGGCTGATTCGCTGATTCACCTGGGGATTCGGCTTGATTTGGCCTGATTTGCCGCTAAGGTGAGTTGTTCTGATTGCCGGTGCAAGGAATTACGAAGTTCTTGCACCGGCTTTTTATGTCTGATTTTGCAAATCCGACTTGTAAATCTAATGTGCAATATTCGACTTTCTGTATAAGATTTTACAAATCTATAGTGCAATCCGGATTGAATCGATTTCAAAATCCGTAACAATCGCTATTTCTCTTTGCCATTCCTCTCGTTACAATGGGGAAGTTGAGGGAAATGCGATGCTGCAGGGAGGCTCTTATGTTGGACGTCAAGCGAGTGCTGAAAGCCGCGCCTACGAAAATGCGTTCCCAGGAGCCGCTGCAGCAGTTGTGGACGCCCTGGGGCGAACAGATCGCCGGCGAATGGTTGTCTTCCAACGACGCCCACAAAGCGTTCTGCCCTGCGAAAGATGGCGAACGCAAACTGGAAAACGGCCGCACGCCAATCCTGAACGAGCATCCGCGCCCAACCATGGTGCGCGGCAATCACACCATGCTCAACGGATTCTGGGATTACGCGATCGTATCCATTCCCGAAAGCGGCAACGGCTCGAAATGGCGCAAATCCGCGGCTGTGCTCACCCGTGACGAAGCGGTGCAGGCAGTGAAGGAAGCGGCCATCCCCGAAACGTTCGACGGCAAGATTTTGGTGCCGTTCTCCCCGGAATCCGCGCTTTCCGGCGTGCATCAGACGATTTACCCAGACAATATGATCTGGTATCGCACGGTGGTGCATCCCGTGACGCTTGGGGGAGGGGAAGCGGTTCGGCAGATTGGGGATGCGAATCGTTTGATTCTGCATTTCGAAGCGGTTGATTACGTATGTGCCTGCTTTATCAACGGGCAGTTTGCGGGGGTGCATGTCGGGGGCTATCTGCCGTTCGATGTTGATATTTCGGCATTCGTTGATCCCGATGATGCTTTCGAGATTGCGTTGTGCGTGTACGATCCGAACGATTCGGGCACGCAAATGCGCGGCAAGCAGAAAATCGAGCGCGAGGGGATTTGGTACACCGCGCAAAGCGGCATTTGGCAGAGCGTATGGATGGAGATCGTGCCGGAAGCGTACATGCAGACGCTCACGCTGAAGGGCTCTGCGGACGGCAGACTGTTCATTCGCGCGGAAATCGGCGGAGACAAGCCGAACGCCAAACTGCATATCGTCGTAGCCGATCCCGCGGACGGCACGATCGTCGCGGACGAACTGCTGCCGGCTGGCATGCGCAAGGTGCGCACGGAAATCGCAACGCGGGCCGAACACTTGTGGTCGCCGAACGATCCGTATTTGTATGACGTGACGGCGACGCTGGAATTTGGTGCGGCGAAATCGCAGGGAAAGCAGGAAAAGCTGCAGCAAGAATCGCAGGAAATTCAAGAGAAACCCGCGAAATCGCAGGAAAAGCAAGATATTGTGCGCTCGTATTGCGCGTTCCGCACGGTTGAGATTAAGCCTGATTTGAAGGGTATCGCGCGCTTCCATCTCAATGGCAAGCCGGTGTTCCTCAAGGGTGTGCTCGACCAGGGCTATTGGCCGGACGGCCTGCTGACCGCGCCGAGTGATGAAGCGCTGGTGCATGACATAACCGCCATGAAAGAATCCGGCTTTACTATGCTGCGCAAGCATATCAAAATCGAGTCGGCGCGCTGGTACTACCATTGCGACCGCCTCGGCATGCTGGTATGGCAGGACGCGGTGTCGGGTGGCGGCGAATACAACGCGTGGGCCACCAACCGCAAGCCGACGCTCATGCGTGCCACATGGAACAAGTACCGCGACGACACGGCGAAGCATTTCGCGGCGCTCGGTGCCGACGATTCGACGTACCGCCGCGACTGGTCGCGCACTTGCGATGCCATGGTGCACATGCTTGCCAGCCACCCGTCGATCGTCACGTGGGTGCTGTTCAACGAAGGGTGGGGGCAGTTCGACGCGTGCGATGCGGCGGAACGCATTCATGCGCTTGACCCGACGCGCCCGATCGACGCCACGAGTGGCTGGTACGACCAGCGTTGCGGTGATTTTCACAGCGTGCACAACTACTTCCGTCCGCTGGAAATCTACCCTGATAAGGGGCCGTTGCGTGGGTATGTGGCCGAATATGAAAAGCGGCATAAGCGTCGTCGTCGTGCCGCGCATTACGCGGTGTTGCCGGTTGCGCAGCATGGCGTTCGCGCGTTCGTGATTTCGGAATTCGGAGGATTGGCGCAGTTGGTTGCCGATCATGCTGCGGTTTCGCGCGCGTACGGTTACGGTGAATACGATTCGATTGAGGATTGGCGCACTGCCGTCCGTTCCGTGCTTGATTCGGCGGAATCGTTGGAATCACGCGGATTGGCGGGCTACGTGTATACGCAGGTTTCCGACGTCGAAGAAGAGCTCAACGGCCTCATGACCTACGATCGCCGCCTCAACAAATTCGCGCAATGATTCGCCGAGATTGAGTGCGGTCATGGCGGTCATGGAAGTGTTCTGCTTCTTGCGTTTCGGTGGCGCGTTCGGTACGTTGGGAACGGCGGCTATTATGGCGCCATCACAGCGAGCCACGGCGGAACGGAGCGAGGAGATGTGCGTTGCGTTTGCATTGGCCGCATTAACCGAAGGGGGGTCTTGTGACCATGAATCATGTTCCGGAAGCGCCGCAGTCCGCGAGCGGCGATTATGCGTGGTTGGGAGCCGAGCCGGGTTCCGTAGCCGATCAGCTGTATATGTCGGCGGCCGACGAATGGAATCAGGCAATCAATTCGCGTTTTGTGAATGAATTGCTGGATGATACACTTCCAGAATCGATTTTGAAGTCTTATTTAATTCAGGATTTCAAGTTCTTTAATCAGGGCATCATGGCACATGCGATTGAACTTGCGCCGCGTCAGGAAACCAAAGATATGCTGGCGAAACAATCGCAATGGTTTGCTGACAATGAAGCAACATATTTTACCGGATTCCTTAAGGAATACGGAATTACTGACGAAGAATACAATAATTCCGAGCAGACTCCGGCAAATCGTGAATATTGCGAATATCTGACCAAGCTGGTTCAGGGAACTTGGGAAGAACTCATTACTGCGCTGTGCTGCATGGAATGGATTTATCTTGCCTGGGCCAAGCGCACCATCGACGCTGGCGTCGTTCAGCAGATTCCGGCGCACAAGGGTTGGGTTGATTTGCATGAGGGCGATTATTTCCGCGCCTGGACGGGCCGCCTGATCGTGCTTGTCAACGAATATGCGTCGGCTGATGGCTCGGAAGCTGAAGTGTTCCGCACCATCGTGCACCTTGAGCGTCGCTTCTTCGAGGATTCCTATCCGCAGCAGTGAACGGTGAGCGTGATATGGGGCAATGAGCGCCAATGCAAATTGGCGGTAACGCGGTAACGCAATAACGCAAGCAGGGGGAGATCCGCACAATACGCGGATCTCCCCCCTGTAATTGTTGGGGCAACCGGCATGCCCCAACGTGTCAGATCAGCTCGATATCCACATCCAAGTGGAGCGGCTTATCGGCTGGAATGTGGTACTGCGGGTGCACCGGGCTCATCCAGGAATCGTCGCCGCCGACGCCCATTTGCGCGGCGAGCACGCGCAGGAACATGTGCTTCGGAGCGGGTAGTTCGTCCTGATGCTGGGCTTCTTCCAACATGAATGCGCTATACGGCTGCAGGCTGAGCGCGAACGCGGATTCGCCGTGACGGCTCACACGCATGCCATGACCGGCATCATCCGTGATCTCAGCCCAACGCACATCCTCATGGTTGCCGGTTTCCTGCGGCATGAGGTACGGCGCATGATCGTCGTAAGCGTTGGTGTTCCAAATGCCCAGCTTGGCATGCTTGCGGTCGGCGTAGGTTTCGTCGGGTCCGGGGCCGTAGAAGCGCAGGTTGGAGTATTCGACCGGCAGCGTCCATTCCAAACCGAAAGCCGGAATGGTCGGGGCTTCCTGAGTTTCACCCGGATAGTCGACGCTCAAGTGCAGCTTGCCGGTGGTGTCTGCCACATACGTGATGGTGACGTGCGTGCGCTGCGGAGTGGCGAGCTCGTACTCGTATACGGCTTTCAGCGTATCGTCATTGACCTGTTCGATGGTGTTGTTGACGCACTTGGCGTAACGGCCTGCGCCGACCCACTGCGCGCGGTCGTAACCGTGGCCTGCACCGCGATCGTTGTCGGTCAGCGCGCGGAACGTGGTGAGCGTGGGCCTGCGCAGCACGAATTCACGGCCGTCAAGCGTGTACGAAACAATGCCGCCCTGCGTACGCGACAGCAGAATCTCACGACCGGATCCCTGCACGCCAGCATTCCAACGGCCAACGGTCACAATGCCGTCGACAGGCTTCGCCTCGCTGGCAGCAACCGGCTTGGAGCCTGCAACCACGGTCTGGCCGAACGACAGCTCGTAGCCCTTCGGCGCCCACTCTTCCGCGGCGGCAAGGCGTTGGCTCACTTCGAGCGTGAGCTCGTTGGCTTGGCTTCGGTAGGCTTCCAACGGCCATTCAATATCGAAGTGCTTGGTTTCGCCAGCCGGCACATCAAAACGCTGTTCGGCCTGCCATACCGGCTCGCCATCCGCAAGCACGCGCGTGACGAACACATAGTCGGCGGTGGAAACGAACAGATTGTCATTCGCGATCTCAACGCCGGTTTCATCCGGCACAATGCGCACGTTGGCATACAGCTGCTTGACGTCTTGCGCCTTTGGCGACGGCGTGCGATCGGCGAACACAATACCGTCTCCGGCAAACTCGTAATCGCTCGGACGGTCGCCGAAATCGCCGCCGTAGCAGAGACGTTCATCGCCATCGGGCAAGCGCACAAGAATCGCCTGATCGATGAAATCCCAAATAAATCCGCCCTGATACTGCGGATAGCGTTCCAAAGCCGTGTATTCGTCCATGTTGCCGACGGAATTGCCCATGGCGTGCATGTATTCGCAGGAAATATACGGCTTCTTCGGATCGGACTTGAGATATTCCTCGATTTCGTCGGCATGCGCGTACATGCGGGTTTCGATGTCGGTCACGTCGTCATACTTGCGATTGTGGGTCACGCCCTCGTAGTGCACTGGTCGGTTCGGGTCGAGTTCGTGCACGTGGACGCTCATCGCGCGGAACACGTCTCCCGCATACGATTCGTTGCCAAGCGACCAGATGACTACGGAAGCATGGTTGTAGTCGCGCTTCATCATGCTGTTCACACGGTCCACGCACGCGCCCTCCCATTCGGGCTTGCTGCCCGGAACGGCGGAATCCTCGGTGACCACGTCTCCCGGCAGGCACCAGCTGCCGTGCGTTTCAAGATTGGTTTCGTCGATCAGGTAGATGCCGTATTCGTCGCACAGGTCGTACCAGTATTCCTGGTTGGGGTAGTGCGAGGTGCGGATGGCGTTGATGTTGTGCCTCTTGCAGAACATGATGTCGTCGATCATGTCTTGCCTGGTGATGGCGCGGCCGCGCTTCGCGTCGAATTCGTGGCGGTCGGCGCCCTTGAAGACCACGCGCTTGCCGTTGAGCTTCATAATGCCGTCTTCGATACGGAATGTGCGGAAGCCGATACGCTGCGTTGCGGTTTCAACGATCGCGCCGTCATGGCCGATCACCACAACTTGCAGTTCGTACAGTGCCGGGCTCTCGGCGCTCCACGGCTTGACGTCCAACGAGCCGGAAACGATGCCGGTTTCGTCGGATGCGGCCAATGCGGTTTCCCACACCACATTGCCACTCAAATCCTTCAGCGTCGCCGACACGGTGGCGGCATTCTTCGCATTGCGCACCGCGAGTAGCGCGTCGAGCGAACCGGTGGCGGTTTCCGGATTCCAATCCGCTTCGACCTTCATATCTTCAATGTGCACATGCGGCTGTGCGGCGAGTTCCACGGAACGGAACAGGCCGTGCAAACGCCAGTAATCCTGATCTTCCAGCCAGGATGCGCTTGCGTATTCGTAGCAGGCGACGGCCACGACGTTTTCGCCGTCGTGCAGCGCTTCGGTGATGTCGAATTCGTTCGGGGTGTAGCCGTCTTCGCCGTAGCCGACGAACATGCCGTTGACCCACACGTAGATCGCGGTGGCCATGCCGTGGAACGTGATGCTGACGGTGCCGCCATTTTGACGGGCCGCATCAAGACGCTCGGCGACGGTGAACGTGCGGCGATACAGTGCCACATGGTTGGTTTCGGGAACGTTCGGCTCCTGCGGATTCTCATGGCCGTCCCACGGGTACTGAATATTCACGTACTTGTGGTTCATGTATCCCGCGTTCTGCAGGTGGGAGGGCACGTCGATGCGGCCGAAAGCGGAATCGTCGAAATCCTCGGCTGCGAACGGCTCTTCTTCAAGATCGATGTCGGAGGCCTGCACCATTTCCACGCGCCATTCGCCGTCGAGGCTTTGCTTCAAATCGCTCGGCTCGCCGATCGCGGGAATGTGAGAAAAGGTCACGTGATTGGAATGTGCCGGCGTGCGATTCACTGCGAACACCGTGGGGTCGGTGAGCCACGCGGCGGATGCGGTGGTGATCTTATCTGCCATGATTTCCTCGTTTCCGAAACATAACTTCGTTGTTGATGTAGGTTTAGTTAGTGTGTACTTTTGTGTACTCAGAGTAATAAACTCTTTTACTAGCATGGTAAACGTTGTTTACTTAAATTGCAAATCTGCGTGTTGCGTTATTTGCGACTGAATTTACTTATATGGCGATAGGTGACGGCAAATGGCGGTAGTAATCATGATTGCAGATGTCGGTATTTGATAATCGTAAGAACTGCGATTGCGACACGCCGTTTGGGGGCTTTGTTTACTAAGGAATTTTACTTTCGATAGTAAACATCGTATACTCAATTTTCGAGGTCAACGGGTGATCTCATCAAAATCTTCTAAGGAGAAGAGATAATGGGCAATACGACCACTACTGCGAACGGCACGGCTCGTCGCGGAAAGCTCGGCCAGCGCGTAGCGTACGCGTGCGGCAACCTTGGCCAGTCCGCGTTCTATAACGCACTGAGCACCTACTTCGTCGTCTATGTGACGAGCTCCTTGTTCGCTGGTGTCGATAAAGGCGTCGCCACCAAGCTGATCGGCGTCATCACCGGCTTGGTCGTGGTGATCCGTATCGCGGAGATCTTCATCGACCCGCTGCTGGGCAACATCATCGACAACACCACCACCAAGTGGGGCCGTTTCCGCCCATGGCAGTTCCTCGCCGGCGCGATTTCGTCCGTGCTGATCGTGCTAGTGTACACCGGCCTGTTCGGCTTGGTGAACGTGAACACCACGTGGTTCATCGTACTGTTCGTCATCACCTTCATCGTGCTCGACGTGTTCTACTCCCTGCGTGACATCTCCTACTGGGGTATGATCCCTGCGTTGAGCTCCGACTCCCACGAGCGCTCCACCTACACCGCACTCGGCTCCTTCACCGGCTCCATCGGCTACAACGGCATCACCGTCGTGGTCATCCCGATCGTCACCTACTTCAGCTGGGTGTTCACCGGTGAGCACGCCGAAAGCCAGTCCGGCTGGACCTGCTTCGGTATTATCGTCGGCCTGCTCGGCCTCTTGACCGCATGGACCGTTGCCTTCGGCACCAAGGAGAACGAGAGCGCCCTGCGTTCCAAGGCCCAGGAGAACGGCAACCCGATCGAAGCCTTCAAGGCCATCTTCCAGAACGACCAGCTGCTGTGGGTCGCCCTGAGCTACCTGCTGTACGCCATCGCCAACGTGGCCACCACCGGCGTGCTGATCTTCCTGTTCAAGTTCATCCTCGACAACCAGGCCGCATACTCCCTCACCGGCGTGATCGCACTGGTCGCAGGCTTGGTTATGGCTCCTCTGTACCCGATCCTGAACAAGCGCATTCCGCGCCGCTACCTGTACTTGGGTGGCATGATCTCCATGATCGCCGGCTATGTGATGCTCGGCATCTTCTCCGACAACATCATCATGGTGTTCGTGGCTCTGGTGCTTTTCTACGTGCCGGCTACCCTCATTCAGATGACCGCCATCCTGTCGCTGACCGACTCCATCGAATACGGCCAGCTCAAGAACGGCAAGCGCAACGAGGCTGTCACCCTGTCCGTCCGCCCGATGCTCGATAAGATCGGTGGTGCCATGTCCAACGGCATCGTCGGCATCATCGCCGTGGCCGCTGGCATGACCGGCAATGCGACCGCAGCCGACATGACCGCATCCAACATCCACATCTTCAAGATCTGCGCCTTCTACATTCCGCTCGTGCTCATCATCCTGAGCCTGATCGTGTTTCTGTTCAAGGTGAAGATCACTGAGAAGATGCACGCTGAGATCGTCAAGGAGCTCGAAGTGAAGCTCGCCAACGGTGAGATCGAAGCCGACGACGCTCAGACCGTGGAAGCCGTCGAGGCGGTTGCCGTGGCTGAAACCGCTGGAACTGCTGGAACCGCGACTCCGGCGGGCCAACCTGAATCCCGATAACTGAACTTCCCCTTCCTTTCCGACAACCAGGGCCGCCTGAAGCACTCCATCCGCTGCAGGCGGCCTTTCATGTCTTTTCGTCTCCATGCCTCTCATCCCGTCCGGGTTCCTCCACTCACTGGAACAATCTGGACGATAAAAGGCCTGTCAGCGGGAGGATTCCTCCACTCACTGGAGGTTTTTGGACAGTACGGGGGTGTTCTGCGGTCCGGATTCTTCCAGTGACTGGAGGAATATGGATGCTCGGAGAGTTGCAGACGGGGCGATTCTTCCGGTGGCTGGAGGGTTTTGGACGTTAGCAGGTCTGTTAGCGGGTAGCTTCTTCCACCGACTGGAGGTTTTGGTTCGCGCTAAGGCGTCCGGAGCTATGCTTCGCCGATGAGGGAGCCGCGTTCGTGGATCGTCGGCACCAGTGTGCGGATCACGATGGTGGCCTGCCCGCGCAGGGTGAGATCCTCGCCTTGCCTGCAACGGTGAATTTGCGGCGCCTCCTGATAATCTGTGGTCACGGTGCGGCTGATTTCGTTTTCCATCGCGTCGATGAATTGAGTATTGACGATTTCCGGCGCACCATATACCGAAATGTCGCGCAGATCCAACAATCCTGCCGGTATGGCCATGACGCGCCCGAGCAACGCGCCCGCTTCGGTAAGAATATGCGTACGCGCGGCGGGATCCTGCGAGATGCGTTGCTGCAGCCTGTCGCCGGAAACGAATGATTCGAGACATCCCTGTTTGCCGCATTCGCAGATTGGCCCGTTCGGGTCGACCACCACGTGTGCGATTTCTCCGGCAGTGAAGGAACTTCCTTCGATGATGGCGTCGTTGAGGCATAATGCCGCGCCGACGCCCCGCCCGATGGAAATGAGCATGGAATTGGGGGAGCAGTCGCCGAAGAATCGTTCCGCCACAAGTGCCGCATTGGTGTCGTTGCCTACGATCACGGGCACTCCGGTGGCGTTTTCCACTTCGGTTTTCAGCGGCAGTTCGCTCCACCCCAAGTGCACGGATTTGCGCACCACTCCGTTGGGTTCCACAATGCCGGTCACCGCGATGCCGATGCCAAGGATCGGCAGTGGCGTTGAGCTGATGAGCTGCTTGCACAAGCTGATCACGTCATCGACGCTGCAGCCATGGTCGACGGGAAGCTCGGTGCGGTCCACGATTCTGCCGGAAAGATCCGCCAGCGCTCCTTTGACGAGCATCGGATTCGACAGGTCGACGGAGACGATTCGCCAGAAATCGGTGTCGATGGCGAGCACTTGTGAACGTTTACCGCGCCCTTCGCGATTGTCGGGGCCTAGTTCGCGCAGAATGCGGTTGTCAACCATTTCGCCGGTCACCTCGCTGGTGGTGAAGCGTGAAAGTCCGATGAGTTTGCCGATATTGGCTCGTGACATCTGCGTTGCGGGGAACAGCTGCTCGAATGCGGCGGTGATATTGCTGATTCGAATATCGGAAGGTGAAGCCTTTGCCTGAGTGCCGCTCACGGTGTCCTCGCTTTCTTGTGTGGGGCCGATACATATTGTAGTGTGTGGCGCTACAAGTGCGTTCTGTAAATTTTACTCATAACGAGATTGCACCTCCAGCCATATGAATCTGAATTACTTCAGCTTTGCAGCCGGAATATGTCTCGCAATAGAGAACAACTATCGTGATTTGTGAGGAAGATCCGCCAGATTATACGCATATGCGTATGGCCCATACTTGTAGTATGGGCCATACCTTTCGTTCCGTGATCGTTGTACAGAAATTGCTTATTCCTTGACCGCGCCTGCGGAGAGGCCGGACTGCCAGTACTTCTGCAGGCACAGGAACGCGATGACCAGCGGGATGATCGTGATCAACGAGCCCGTGATCACCAGGTTCTGGATCGCCTGGCCGCCAGCGGTGCTCGCCTGGTCCTTCCACTGGTTCAGGCCGATTGTCAGCGGATACCAGTTCGAGTTTTTCAGCATGATCAACGGCAGGAAGTAGTTGTTCCACGTCGCCACGATCGTGAACAGGGCCGTCGTAACGATGCCCGGAGCCAACAGCGGCAGGGACACCTGGAAGAACGTTCGGAACTCCGAAGCTCCATCAACTCGTGCGGCTTCAAGCAATTCCGTCGGAACCGCCTGCTCGGAGAAGATCCACATCAGATACAAACCAAACGGGCTGATCAACGATGGAATGATCATGGCCCACGGCGTGTTCGTCAGGCTGAGCTTGGCGAACAGCAGGAACTGCGGGACCGCCAACGCGATGCCCGGCACGCTGATCGCGCCGATGATGACCGCGAACACGGCCTTGCGGCCCGGGAAACGGAACTTCGCCAGCGCGTAGCCGCCCATGATGGCCAGCAGTGTCGCGCCGCCGGCACCCACGACCACGTACAGGAGCGTGTTGAGCAGCCAGCGTCCGAAGATGCCGTCCTGGTAAGTGAACACGGTCTTGATGTTGTCCCACAGGGCGAACGTGTGGCCGAAGCCCAGGCCGAACGTCGAAGTGAAGTCGGCCTGCGTCTTCGTGGCGTTGACCAGCAGGTAGACGAACGGGAACAGGCAGTACACCGCGAAGATCGCGCATACCAAGGTCAGCAGCTTGCTGCGCCTCGGGTTCGACACGTTCGCGAAACCTGATTTCGCGGCGCGTTTGCGCTCCGCCTTCTCATCCATTTCCACGCGCTTTAAGCGTGCCCTCTCGGCCTTCTTTGCGGCTCGTTCCTGCTCTTTAAGCTCTTGGGGAGTCATATACCCCGTCGACATCGCAGTATCGCTCATGATTGTTATGCTCCTTGAAAAATCCGTGTCCTATGCAGATGACGTACGCCCCAAGGCGTTACTTCATCTGCTCCTTCATGCTGTTGAGCTGCACCGCGTACGCGATCGCCATCGTGATCACGGCCATCGTGATCGCCAAGGCGGCGGCGTAGTTCGACTGGTTGCCCGCGAAGGACAGGTTGTACGCGTACATGTTCGGCGTGTAATACGTGGTGATCGAGTTGCCCGGCACCATGTTCTGCAGGATGCTCGGCTCGTTGAACAGCTGGAACGAGCCGATGATCGAGAAGATCACCGTGATCGCGAGCGATCCCTTCAGTTCGGGCAGCTTGATGGACTTGACGATCTGCCACTCGGACGCCCCGTCGATCGAGGCGGCCTCGTACAGCGAGTGCGGGATCGTGGACAGCGAGCTGTAGAAGATCAGCATGTTGTAGCCCGTGAACTCCCAGGTCACGATGTTGCCGATCGAAGCGAGCAGCACGCTTGGGCTCAGCACGTCGAGGTTCGTGCCCAGCCAGTCGTTCAGGGAGCCGACCAGACCGTATTTCGCGCCGTACATGAAGCCCCACACCAAAGTCGACACCACGGCCGGCACCGCGTACGGCAGGAACGTGCTGATGCGGAAGAACTTCGCGCCGTGCAGCTTCATGGAATCCAAAGCCAAAGCCATCGCCGCCGACAGGAACAGCATGATCGGCACCTGCACGCAGGTGAACAGCGCGACCCTGCCGACTGAGCTCCAGAACTGCTGGTCGTGGAACAGACGAATGTAGTTGCTGATTCCCACGAACTTCGTGCCGCCGATCATCTGCTTCTGGAAGAAGCTGATGTAGACCGCGTACAGGATCGGGATCACGAACACGAACACGAACACCAACGCGAACGGCCACATGAACTTCCAACCACGCCAATCCGCACGATGACGGTTGACGCGAACCTGGTCCGCAGGCGTATGCAGCGCATCCGCCGCGACTGCTGCTTGCTGAGACATGCTTTCTTCTTTCTGTATGCTTTTTGCTCTATTGATCGCACAACCATGTGCAATTGTTAATCCGCAAAATCTTTTATTGTTTGAATTACAGGATTGCTATTTTTTTGAAATCTTTTTCTATTGTAAGATTTCGTTTTTAAAATTATTTTTGCGAAGTGAGGCAGGCGGGTCACGTCAGACGATTCCCACCTGCCGTCGATCTTCATGGTTGCGATGGTGCGTTGCGTATGTCGGATCGCATTATCGCGTTTTTCGTTGTGCCGCACGGCAGCGGCTGGGCGCCGTCAGTCCTTGCTGGTGACGGTGTAGCCCTGCTGGTTGCCGTGATCGGTGAGCGCCTTGCTGTAGTTGACGAAGGCTTCCTCCAGAGTGATGTCCTCGCTGTAGGCCTTGGAGATCTGATCGCCGAAGGTGGACTGCGCGTACGGGTTGTACGGCAGGTACTGGAAGGCGGAGACCTTGCGCTGGGCGGCTTCGGAGAGAATCTCGTTCACGTTCTGGCCACCGAAGTAGTCGTTGACCTTCTTGTTGGCTTCAGTGTTCGGATCGGTGAAGGAGTCGGAGGAGAGGATCTTCTTCAGGCTCGGGAAGGTGCCGGTGTCGGCCATGGTCTGGGCGCCGTCGCCGTGGGTCAAGTATTCGACGAACTTGTAGGCCGCGGCCTGCTGCTTGGACTGGGAGACGACCGCGAGTGCGGAGCCGCCGTCTTCAGCGGAGACCTCGTCACCTTCGTTCCACTGCGGGAGCTGGGCCACGCGCCAGTTGCCGGCCTGGTCAGGAGCGCCGTTCATGAGGTTAACCGGCATCCATGCGCCGATGGTGAGAGTGGCGATGTCGCCTTCGTTGAGCGCACGGTTCCAGTCGTCGGACCAGTTGGCGATCTTGGTGTCGACGAGGTCTTCGTCGATGAGCTTCTGCTGGAATTCGATGTACTTCTTCATGCCGGAATCCTTGGTCATGTCAATGGTGATGTTCTCGCCATCAACCTTCCACGGCTGCGCACCGGCCTGCCATGCCTGGGCGGTGAAGGGCTGGTATTCCATGGAGGAGCCGGAATTGTTGGTCATGTAGGCGCCGATGGCCTTGACCTTCTTGGCTGCCTCGTAATAATCGTCCCAAGTCTTGATCTGGGAGCCGTCGACGCCGGCCTTCTTGAGCACGGCATCGTTGTAGAAGAAGACTTCCGGGCCGGAATCAATCGGCAGCGCATACGGCTTGCCATCATACTGTAGCTTGCTCCACGGGCCTGCGGAGAAGTCGTCTTCGAGCTTGTCGGCACCGTAGGCGGTGAGGTCAACGAGGTCGCCGGTAACCGCGAACTGGGTGACGGTCGGGTCTTCCAGCATGACCACGTCGGGGGCACCCTTGCCTGCCGCGACGGCGTTGCTCAGTGCGGTCTGGGTGTCGGATGCGGTGCCGGTGTTGTTGAATTTGACGGTGATTCCGGGATTGGCCTTTTCGAAGTCGGCGATCAGGGCCTTCATGGTGTTGCCGGTGTCCCAGCCCCAGAAAACGAGATCCGCCTTGTCTGCGTCTCCGGCGTTGGCCTTGGCGTCGTTGCCGCCGTCGCTGCCACCGCAGGCCGCGAGGCTGGCGAGGGTTGCCACTGCTGCTACCGCTGCGAGAGCCTTCTTCATGTTGCGCATGTTCTTTTCCCTTTCTGCCATCCGCTTCGCATGCTGATTGCATGTCGGTCGCATATGTTTCGGAACATCCGCCGCGGAATGCACATGCCGTGCTTTCCACTTGGTGATGTTTGTATGTTCGCGACCTGCCAAACAATACCCCCGTGGTGATGTTTGGACTGGTAGGATGGCTTTGTTTCCTTTCTGATACAACCGTGTACCATTAGCTCCGATGATACACGGTTGTATCAAGGTGTCAAGCAAACCGGTTCGATAGCCCCCCTGCAACTGTTGTGCGCTATTGAAGCGCCAACGAAATCATCGGCGTTTCGCACAAACAGAATGACATCGTTTGCACAATAATCTGCGATTGTCCGCGCATCTCAACCAAAAAATGGATCGCAAGAAAGCTACCTCACAAGAGAAAATATATAAAGAACATATACAAAGGAGGTCTGCGAATCGCAAGCCTCCCAAAACAACGCATACGACGAAGAGACGGACTCCGCACCGCTCGATGAGCCTACAAACTGAGGAACAGCTCGTGAATGCGGGTATCGTCGGTCAGTTCGGGGTGGAACGCCGTAGCGAGAATCTTGCCCTGACGCAAACCGACCACATTGCCGTCGACCGACGTTTCGACCGTGGCCCGCTCGCCGACCTCGGCAACGAACGGTCCGCGAATGAACACCAGAGGGAAATCCTTGAGCACCACCGACGTATCCGAAGCCTCGGAAGCCCCCTCCTCACCAGCAGCCGTGGAAATCGCAGAAGAGACAGACTCCCCCGACGCAACCACCACAGCATCCGCATCGTCGGAAGCGCCGAAATCGGCGGACGCAGCGAACGAACCAAGCTGACGTCCATACGCATTGCGGCGCACGACCGCATCCAACGCGCCAAAATAGACGTTCTCGTCGTTATCGAGACGACGAGCGAGCAAAATCATGCCCGCGCAGGTGCCGAATACCGGCTTTCCAGCGGCGATATGCGCGGCGATCGGCTCGAACAAGCCGGTCGAACGCAGCAATTTGCCTTGCGTGGTGCTTTCGCCGCCAGGCAGAATCACGCGGTCGATCGAATCGTCGAAATCCTCGGCGGCACGCAGCAGTTTCCACGGCGCACCAAGCCGATCCAGCATCGCCGCATGCTCGGCGAACGCGCCTTGCACCGCAAGGATGCCGGTCACGCCATGCTGCGCGGAAGCCGCACCTTCGGCAACGTCAGTCGATTCTTCCTTCGAAATGTATTCAACGGCAACAACCATCGGATCTCCTTACCCGAACCATCGCGAATCATGCGAAACGGGCTGCGCGCGGCGCATCGAACAGACATGCCGACAGCCGCACGCAGCGCACAGCGCACGAAATTACAGCGCAATCACTCGCCGCGAGCGGCCATGATGGTTTCGATCTCGTCTTCGTTGATGCCGACCATGGCCTCGCCGAGGTTCTCGGAAAGGCGTGCGAGCAGGTCGGCGTCCTGCCAATTGGCGGTGGCCTGCACGATGGCGGCGGCACGCTTGGCCGGGTCTCCGGACTTGAAGATGCCGGAACCGACGAACACACCTTCGGCACCCAGTTCCATCATGAGCGCGGCATCGGCCGGAGTGGCCACGCCACCGGCGGCGAAGTTGACGACCGGCAGACGACCGTTGTCGTGCACATACTTGGCGAGATCGTACGGCACGGCCAGCTGCTTGGCGGCCTCATACACCTCGTCGTCGCGAAGGGAGACGAGCTCGCGGATCTGCTTGTTCATGGTGCGCATGTGGCGCACGGCCTGGATCACGTCGCCGGTGCCCGGCTCGCCCTTGGTGCGGATCATGGAAGCGCCCTCGGCGATACGGCGCAGCGCCTCGCCCAGGTTCTTCGCGCCGCACACGAACGGCACGTCGAACTGGTTCTTGTCGATGTGGTACACGTCGTCGGCGGGACTCAGCACTTCGGATTCGTCGATGTAGTCGATTTCGATGGCCTGCAGAATGCGGGCTTCGGCAACATGGCCGATACGAACCTTTGCCATGACCGGAATGGACACGGCTTCCTGAATGCCCTTGATCATGGCCGGATCGCTCATGCGGGAAACGCCGCCGGCAGCACGAATATCGGCCGGAATACGCTCGAGAGCCATCACCGCGCATGCGCCCGCGTCCTGTGCGATCTTCGCCTGCTCCGGGGTGGTGACGTCCATGATCACGCCACCCTTGAGCATCTGCGCCAGATTCTTGTTCAGTTCGTTCCTGTTGTTGGCCATCGCCAGCCTTTCGTCGAATCGTATTCCACCCTGCTGCAGAGCGGATATCTCTCGACACAGATACTAACGATTTTTCGTTACAAAATCATGTGAACTGAATATTTGCACGTCTTAAAAAGTTGCTTTTCTTAAATTCTGACTATCATTTTCATGATTGTTTCATTTTCTTACGATTTCGATTCTGCCGACGATTCCGCAATTCCATTCGCTTTTCTTGCCTGATATGCGCCATTCGCTTTCGATTCGCGCGCACGGCTCCTTTCGACCGCACTTTCGATGCACGCTATAAGAAATACGAATGACGCATGATTTTCATACGACCACATTGCGGACGGGGGTGCAGATGGATTCGCGTATTGCGCACTACATACGCAGTATGCGATCAGCGATGCGCATGGTGGAATCGCGGTGCGACACCAGCACGACGGCGCTCCCCCGCTCGGCAAGATCATTGATCGACCCGAGAATCACCGACTCGTTATAGGCGTCAAGACGGCTCGTCGGCTCGTCGAACAGCACCAAATCGGCGTCGCGAAGGAACATGCGGGCCAATCCGATGCGCTGTTTCTCACCCTCCGAAAGGCGGCCACCCAGCTCGCCGACCTGCGTATCCAAGCCGTTCGGCAGCGCATCGACCAGTTCGAGCGCGGACGCCTTGGCGAGGGCTTCGCGCAATACGGAATCGGGAATGTCGTGCGCGAGGTCCGAATCGGAGGAATCAGCGGAATCACCGCCAGCATTACTGCTGGAATTACTACAGAAATTACTGCCAGAATTACTGCCAGAATCCGAAAAATCGGCGTCATTGCAGGCAATAGCGAGATTTTCGCGAATCGTTCCGTCGAACAGATACGTCTCCTGCCCCATCATCGTCTGCACGCGCCGACGCCATCCGGCGTCAACCTGCGGCAATGGAACATCCGACAGCGAAATCGTGCCGGAATCCGGATCCCAGTAGCGCATCAGCAGTTTCAACATCGTTGATTTTCCACGCCCGGACGGGCCTCGAATACCGAGAATGCCCTGCCGTGAAACATCGAGTGAAACATGGTCGAGCACCGGTTGCGAGGCGATGCCGGCACCTTGTTCGCCGGAGGATTGCGCTTCCGCGGGGCGTGCCGGACTCATGCCAGTCGCATGCTCCGACCGCCCGTTTGGCGTGCGTTCGCCGGAAATACGGGCGCCGGATCCATAGCCGAATGTGACATCGCGCATTGTCATGCCCTGATATTCCGGGCGTTCGCTCCCCTGCTCGACCACAGCGGGAGCCTCATCCATCAACGCGAACAGGCGGCGTGCCGAAGCAAACGTTTGCGTCAGATTCGCCGGCAATGCACTCAACGCAAGCGTCGGCCCAAACGAGCTGGCGAGCAGCACGAAAGCCGCAACCAACGCTGGGGCGTTCGATCCCACGGAACCCATCCACATCAGGCCTTCCGACATATCGGCGGCAGTGGAAACCGCAGTGCACAACGTCATCGCAAGGAAAGCCGCAATCGCCGTGAACAGCATCACCAATACCGCGCCAAATCCTGCAAAATCGCCATTTTTCACGCTCAGACGCACACGTTTGCCCCACAGCGAGCGCGTGCAACGCTGAATGGACGCAAGCCGGGCATCGCCTTGGCCGAAGCGGATGATTTCGCCGATGCCACGCATGTCGTCAAGCATTTCGTCATCGAGGGCGGACGACTCCTTGCGCAGTTCCGGACCGATGCCGCGCACCGCGGATGCAAAGAGTTTCGGCAGTATGACGCCGATAATGAGGTGCGCGATGATGAGCGTCGCCGCGAGGGGCGGACTGAGGGTGAGTAGCGCGAGCGCGTAGACGACGGTAGTCACGATGGCGATGACGACCGGGCTGATGGTGTGTGCGAAGAAGATTTCCAGCAGTTCCACGTCGGTGGTGACCAGTGCGATCAGGTCGCCTTTGCCTTTGCCTGCAAGCTTGGCGGGGGCGAGACGGCGCAGGGCCGCGAAGGCTTTCGCACGGAATAACGCAAGCAGACGGAACGCCACGTTATGGTTCATGAACTGTTCGGCGTAACGCATGCCGCCGCGGATCAGCGCGCATACGGCCATGGCTGCGAGCGCCGCGGGAACGCTGAGGTTCCAGACCGGCGAGCCGACTGCAGCGAAGGCCGCCGCGATGCCGAACACCGGCAGGAAGGTGGCGGCGAGATGGCCGAGCGTGCCGCAGACGCACGCGACGATCATGTACTTGCGCTGCGGCCCAACCTCCTTCAACAGGCGCGCAATAAGGCGAGACGTGGGCATTGTCTTCGCGTCCGATTCTGTCGAATCGGACATCCGAACGCCCGTTTTCGCACCCTGTGCGTCCGTTTCTGCAGAATCGGACATTCGAGACGTAGTTTCGGCACGCTGCGTGACCGATTCGGGAGAATCGGACAACTGAGCGGTGTTTTTAGTGAGTTGGTTGTCCGTTTCTGCAGAATCGGACACTTGGAGACCCATTTCCGCACGCTGCGTGACTGATTCTGCAGAATCGGACGCTTTAAGTGCGTGGGATGCAGAGGTGGAATGGGTTGCGTTATTGCGTAGACCTATGTTTTCCACGGTTTGTTGGGCGTGGAACAGTTTGGCGTATGTTCCGTTGGCACGCATGAGTTCCGCATGCGTGCCTTGTTCCGCCACGCGCCCGTGTTCGAATACCACCACATGGTCGGCGTCGGCTGCATTCGCCATGCGGTGCGTCACCATGATCACGGTTTTGCCCCGATCCGCAAGCGCCCGAATGGTTTGCAGAATCAGGGTTTCGCTTTCCACATCGACGCTGCTGGTGGCTTCGTCGAAAATGTAGACGGCAGGCTCCCGCAGCAATGCGCGCGCAATGGCGATGCGCTGTTTTTGGCCGCCAGACAGGTTGCTTGCGCCCTGTTCGATGGCCAGGTCAAGTTCTTGCGATTGCGCACGCACGAAATCGCTGATATGCGCCGCTTCCAGCGCTTGCCACAGTTCGCTTTCGGTGGCATCCGGCTTGGCCATCAGCAGATTGTCACGCAACGTTCCTGCAAAAAGGTGGCTTTGCGCCGCCACTATGGCGATTTCCCTCGTAAGGGATTCGATGGAAAGATCGTTGATTTGGTACCGTTGCGTCGAGTTGTTTCCTGTGTTTCCGGATTGCAGCCACATACATCCTTCATATCCGGAAAGATTTCCGGAGAGCAGTTCGACGGCGGTAGATTTGCCGGATCCGGAGGGACCGACGATGGCGGTCACCTGCCCGCGCCGCGCAGTGAAAGAGACGCCATGCAATGCGACGACCGAACCATCATCATCTTTCGACATGCCTGTTTTTCCAGCACCAACCACACCGGACTTTCCCCCGATTTGTCCAGTTTTTCCAGTTTCCATATCCGCCGTCACAGCCGTATCCGCAGCCACACTCACAGCCGCCGCAGCGTCCGTATTCACGTCCACATATCGGAACGACACGTCATCAAAGCACACGTCCACACCGTTATCGGAAGCGCCGAATTCCGGCATTCCCTGCATCCCATGCGCAGGAATCGGCGTATCAAGCAATGCGAAAATACGCTTGGTCGAAGTCATGCCGTTCATCGCAACATGGAAGAACGAACCCAATTGGCGCAGCGGAATGAAGAAATCCGCGGAAAGAAGCACTATCAGCAGCACACCGGCAAGCGGCAATGCGGCACCACTCGCATACTGCCAAATCGCCACGCCCACGCCGGCCGCGGCACCACCGTATGCGACGACGTCCATGGCAGTGAGCGAGCGCAGCTGAATTTGCAGAACATTCATGGTCATTACGCGGAATTGTTCCGCTTGCTCGCCCATTTTCTTGGCGGCATGCGCATCCGCGTCAAAAGTTTTCAGCGTTTCAAGACCTTGTACATTGTCAAGAAACACAGATCCCATGTCGGTGTATTTTCCCCAATATTTTTTGAATACTCGGGCTGCGCGCATTGCGACCATGCCAACAATCAATACAATCAAAGGCGCGCATACAAGCAATGTAACAGCCGTCGGCATATTAATCGGCGCAACTATAAAAAATAATGTTACCGGTGCGAGAATCGCATAAAACAGTTGCGGTAGGAATAATTCGAAGAAGCTTTGGATTTGTTCGATGCCTTCACCGGCAGATTGCACCACGTCGGCAGTGCTGATATGTTGCGAATATGATGGTCCGATCGCAAGCATTTTATTAAAAAGCTGTTCACGTAACGCGAGTTTGACACGCTCAGCCGCTTCCGCGCCGAAATAGGCCGCTGCGCGCATCATCAGAAAACGCAGTACCGCACAGACCACGATCGCCAGCACGCATCCGACGTATGTTTCCGCACTGAATCCGCCGTAGCCAAAGCCGATGAATAGGCGGGAAATCAGGCCACTATCACCCATGGAGAACATGGGATCGAACGCCGATTCCACCACGGCAAGCGCCGGCGAAAGCATGACCACCACCGTCACCACGAACACGACGTTGGCCAGCAGTCCGACCCATTGGCAGAGTACTTTCGCCGCAACCAACCGCCCCACGCCGGGAGCGAGGGAAAACAGCCTCTTGTCAAACATAAACACCTTCCGTCCAATGAGCGCACTCGCGTTGCCAGCTCGCCTACGGCCCAAAGCGCAATCGCCATGCATCCAACAAACGAATCGCAACAGGCCAATACGGGAAAACCGGTGCGTGGCAAACCGTTTTCAGCCTATCCAAGGCAGCTCGCAATCGTCAAGGGCGCATTGCATACAGCGAACCGTCGCAATCGAATTGCCATAATCGACCTCAAATCAGCAACGTTGAAAAGAGAAAGGCTGGATGTTCGCCGTTGAGCAGGCAGCCCTCTGACGCAAGGGGTAAATTGCGTCACTCGTGAGTGTACTCGATAAAAAACGCTCGCACCACCATTTCTTCGCATTTCGCTGGTTTTACGGTCCTTTCGGGGATAACGGTCCTTTCGGGGATATATGGGAAGCATGGCGGCTCCCCCGCAACCGTTACGTCAAGCCTTTTTTTCGAACGGATACAGCGCGACACCAAACACTTGATTTTTGACGGAATAGCACCATTTGTCAGTTCATACAAAGTTGATGAAATATTTCTTGTCGCTTCTCACAATGCAGACTTACGGCCCCGTAACTTAGAATGTGCAAGGTGCGCAAGGGGTAGGAAACGCGGACACACGGTTTGTATCGCTCCCGCACGCATCACAAGCAGAAATACGCGGAAACAACGCAAAAACCGCGAGAAAGAGAACGCTTCATGCTCACCGAGTACACCACCCCGGGCGAATCCGTTGAGGTGCGCGACGACGAATCCATCTATTCCCTGCTTACTGGACGCATAGCGCGCACTGGCGAAGATACCGTGATCGCGGAACGCAAAACCGCCCCCGGCCAATGGACGAAGGTCACTACCGGCGAATTCCACAATGCCGTGCTCGCCGCCGCAAAAGGCCTCATCGCATTCGGCATCAACAAGGGCGATGCCGTCACCATCTTCTCCACCACCCGCTACGAGTGGGGCGTGCTCGACTTCGCACTGGCCGCCATCGGCGCGGTGAACGTGCCGATCTACGACACTGATTCCGCGGCGCAGGCCGAGCGTATCCTCAACGATTCGGATGTGAAACTGGCCATCGCCGACAATCGCGAGCGCTTCGACCGTCTCGACTCCGTAATCGACCGCTGCCCGTCTCTCAAGCACATTCTGATGCTCGATTCCAACGCCATGGGCGCGTTGGAAGGCTTGGGCGTCACCGTGTCCGACGAGGAGCTGGAAGCGCGCATCGATTCGGTGCATGCAGACGATCTGGCCACCATCGTGTACACGTCCGGTTCGACGGGAGCTCCAAAGGGTGCCGAGCTTTCGCACCGCAATTTCATATCGATCACGCGCGCAGGCAGTCTGGCGTTGCATGAGATCGTTCTCGAAGATCATCCGCGACTGCTTCTCTTTCTGCCGCTCGCCCACTGTTTCGCACGGTTCATCCAGTACGCGTCGATTGCTTCCGACGACGGCGTGGTTGGTTATCTGCCGGACACAAAGACGCTGCTGCCCGATTTGCGTTCCTTCGAACCGACCTATCTGCTGGGCGTACCACGAGTGTTCGAGAAGGTGTATAACGCGGCCTCCCGCAAGGCCGGCACGGGTTGGAAGGGACGCCTGTTCCTCAAGGCTGCCGAAGCCGCACGCGATTGGTCGCGCATGCAGCAGGCCGGCGAACGCCCGACCGCCAAGCAGATCGCGCAGCATCTTTCGTATGAGGCTTCCGTATACCGTACCGTGCGTAGCGCTCTCGGCCCGCGCATCCGCTACGTGGCATGCGGTGGTGCTCCTCTGGACGTGTCTCTGGCGCATTTCTTCAACGGTATCGGCCTGCCGATGATTCAGGGTTACGGTATGACGGAAACCGCTGCGCCGTTCGCCGCGACCCGCGTCACCGACAATGTGATCGGCACTGTCGGCCAACCGGCTCCGGGATCGTCTGTGCGCATTTCCGATGATGGCGAACTTCAGGTGAAGGGCCCGAACGTGTTCAGGGGCTACCACAACCTGCCTGAGAAGACGGCGGAAGCGTTCACCGAGGATGGGTGGCTGAAAACGGGTGATTTGGCGTCGATTGACGACGAGGGACGTATTACGATCACCGGCCGTAAGAAGGACATCATCATCACCGCCGGCGGCAAGAACGTTTCTCCGATTCCGATGGAGCAGGAGATTGTGAAATGTCCGATTGCGGAGCATGCGGTAGTTGTCGGCGACAATCGTCCGTTCATCGGTGCGCTGATCACGTTGGATCCGGAAGGATTGGAGGCTTGGCTGCCTTCCATTGGACTGTCTGCCGATACGCCGTTGGATCGCGTGGCTGCGACCGCCGCCGTTCACGACGAAATCCAGAAGTACGTCGACAAGGCGAACGCGACCGTTTCCCGCGCCGAATCCGTACGTAAGTTCGTAGTGCTCGATACGCAATTCACGCAGGAAAACAAGTGCCTGACCCCGTCGCTGAAAGTGGTGCGTCCTGCCGTGAATCGCGTGTTCGCACAGGTGATCGATAAGCAGCTGTACTCCGGCAAGCGCTGAATCGCATAATACATAAAAGCGTGGGGTACGAGAGAATACAAACGTTCTCTCGCACCCCACGCTTTTGTTCTGCCTGTACAACTTTCAAGGAATGCAAACGAGCGCCGGTGATCGGAAGCGATCCGACCCGCCGGCGCTCATATGGCAGAGATTAGTGATGAATCCAGAATGGCTAACGACACTCCATCAGCCATTGTCAGTAAAGCGACAATCAGTGACGGTTCCGTCAGTGCATAACGCGTGCGGTAACGGTGCGGCAGAAGGCGAAGGCGTACGAGGGTACGTCGAGTCTTCTGCCGTGCCGTTAACGCTCCGTTATGTCAGTGACGGTTGTTGAGGCGGTGGTACATTTCGGAGATCTCAAGATCGCGCTCGAATTCTGCGGCCTTGGTGTTCGCGTCGATGGTGGCGAGTTCGACACCGGCGATGCGGGCGAAGTCTTCCCAAGCCTCGCGACCGACGGAGGTGGTCATGCAGGTGTGGTGGGAGGCGCCGGAACGCAGCCAGCACTCGGCGGAGGTCTTGAGGTCCGGCTGCGGCTTCCACAGGCCACGGGCGCACGGCAACTGCTTGAGCTCTCCGAGCGGCTCGACCACGTCGACCAGGTTCATGGTCAGGCGGAAACGTTCGCGCACGTCAGACATGGACACGACGACGGCGTCCTTCTTCGGGGCGACGGTGAAGACCAGGCGCACCGGATCGGCCTTGCCACCGATGCCGAGCGGGTGGATTTCCAGCTTCGGCTTGGCGATGGTGCCGACGGACGGGGAGACTTCGAGCATGTGGGAGCCCATGATCATCTCGTTGCCCGGGGTGAAGTTGTAGGAGTAGTCTTCCATGAGGGAAGCGCCACCTTCGAGGCCGTAGCCCATCACTGCGCCGATGCGCACGAGCACTGCGGTCTTCCAGTCGCCTTCGGCGGAGAAGCCGAAGCCGTACTCGGACGGGAAGCGCTGCGGGCCAACGCCCGGCAGCTGCGGGAGGGCACCCAAGTCTTCGAAGTTGTCAACGCCGGCGGTGCAGCCATTGGCGCGCATCATGTTGACCATGGCGGCTTCTTCCTTGGCCGCGATGAACAGGGAATCGTACTTGGCGTCGAGCAGAGCCGGATCAACGTCGTACTTGGCCTTGTAGTCTTCGATGATGCTCTTGACCTGATCGTCCTTGACGGCTTCGTAGGCTGCGACGAGCTCGTTGACGGCCCAAGTGTTGATGGATGCGCCGAACACGCGCTCGGCTTCGGTCTTGTCGCCTTCGGTGACGGCCACGTTGCGCATGTTGTCGCCCCAACGCATGACCTTCATGTTGTTGGAAGCATCCCAGCCGGCGCAGGCGCGTGCCCAGGTGCCGATTTCTTCGGCAACGGCCGGATCGGTGTAGTGGCCGACCACGATCTTGCGGTTGATGCCCAGACGGGTCAGGATGTAACCGAACTCACGGTCGCCGTGTGCGGCCTGGTTCAGGTTCATGAAGTCCATGTCGATGGTTTCCCACGGGATTTCGAAGTGATGCTGCGTGTTGAGCTGCAGCAGCGGCTTGGTGAGCACTTCGAGGCCGCGGATCCACATCTTGGCCGGGGAGAAGGTGTGGCACCAGGTGATCACGCCGATGACGTTCGGGTTGGCGGAGGCTTCGACCATGAAGGCCTTGACGCCGTCGGAGGACTTCAGGGTCGGCTTAAGCACCACCTTGACCGGGATCTTGCCGGTTGCGTTGAGCGCGTCGACGATTTCGCCGGACTGCTCGGCCACCTGACGCAGCGCTTCCTCGCCGTACAGATCCTGGGATCCGACGCCGAACCAGACTTCCTTGCCTTCAAACGGGTTTTCCATTGCCATGTGATTGTTCCTTTACTTCGTTGTTTATGGAGTTTTTAATTATTTATTGCGATTGCGATCGCTGATTTGCAGCTCAGTGCTGGCCGTAGACGTTGGTGTAACGATCGTTCAGCTTCGCGATATCCTCATCCGAAATCGGAATGATCTCACCCAACTGCCTCGCCGCCCACATCGTATGAGCGACCTCCTCCGTCATCGCCGCGGCCTTCACCGCCGACTCCGCGTCCTTGCCGATGGTGAACGGACCATGGTTCTGCATCAGCACCGCAGGAGACTTCGGATACTCCCTGAGCGTCTCGACCACGCCCTCGCCGATCGCCTCGGAACCGATCAGACGGAACGGACCCACCGGAACAGGACCGCCGAACTCGTCGCCCATCATCGTCAGACCGCACGGAATGTTCTGCCCCGTCGCCGCCCACGCCGTCGCATACGTCGAATGCGTATGCACCACGCCGTACACATCCGGCATATGACGGTAGATGTACGCATGCGACGCGGTATCGGAGGAAGGAGCCTCCGAACCGTCCACCACGTTGCCGTCCAGATCGCACACCACCATGCTCGACGGCGTCAGATACTCGTAACGCAGGCCCGACGGCTTGATCACCATCAGATCCGCGGTATGCAAGCGCTGCGACACGTTGCCAGCCGTCCACACCACCAGGTTCCACTTGATCAGCTGCTCGTGCAAGGTCGCCACGACCTCGCGCACCTGCTTGACCTCGGCACGAACCTCAGGACCATAATCAGCCAAAGTAGCCATAATCATTTCCTTTCAAATTGAAATAAGTTTTTAAAATATTTATTTACTTGGTTTCCAGCGGAATGCTTTCGATTGCAACATGCTCAATCGGCAGTCCCTTGCGGAAGCGATCGAAGAATTCCTCGAATCCTGCGACATCGCCTTCATCCGGATTTTCCGTGGTCGAAGCGGCATCGGCGAACACACGAGCGTCAAGGAATTCGTCGAGCGGCTGGTCAGCATGCCACAGGTAGTCGGCAAGCACGGCCATGCCCCATGCGCCGCCTTCGGCTGCGGTGGACATCACCTTGATCGGCGTATCGAATGCGGCTGCGAGAATCTTCTGGGCGACCTTCGGGGTGGTGAAGATGCCACCGTGGCCGACGAGGGAGTCAACGGCAACGCCTTCGTCCTTGGTCATCACATCCATGCCGATCTTCACCGGGGAGAATGCGCTGAACAGCTGGGCGCGCATGAAGTTGCCGAGGCTCATGCGGGCTTCCGGACCGCGCGCGAACAGCGGTCGGCCTTCGGGCAGTCCTGCGAGGAATTCGCCGGAGCGGAACGGGTAGTTGATGAGTCCGCCGCAGTTGGAGTCAACGTCGTCTGCAATGGCCGCGCGGAACAGCGTGCCATACAGGGTGCCGGCGTCGACCGGAGTGCCGATTGCAGCTGCGAACTGTCCGAACAGACCAACCCATGCGTTGAGGTCGGAGGTGAAGTTGTTGGCGTGGCTCATGCCTGCGAGATCGCCTGCCGGAGTGGTGACGAGGTCCACTTCCGGGTGCAGGCGTTCCAGCTTGCGTTCGAGTACAACCATGGCGAAGATGGAGGTGCCGGCGGAAACGTTGCCGGTGCGCACGCGTACGGAGTTGGTGGCCACCATACCGGTGCCAGCATCGCCCTCCGGCGGAGCGAATGTGATTCCCGGCTGCAGCGTGCCTGTCGGATCGAGCAGCTTGGCGCCCTCTTCGGTCAGCGTGCCCGCAGGAGTGCCTGCAACCAGCGGTTCCGGCAGCAGGTCGGCAAGCTTCCACGGCTGGGCTGCGACTTCCGGAATCGCATTGAACTTCTCAATGAATTCGGTTTCGTAGGTGTGCGTGGTAGGGTCGATCGGGAACATGCCGGATGCGTCGCCAACGCCGAGCACCTTCTTGCCGGTGAGCTTCCAGTGCACGTAGCCGGCGAGGGTGGTGAAGAAATCGACCTTGCCGATGTGCTCTTCGTTGTTGAGCACGGCCTGGTACAGGTGTGCGATGGACCAGCGTTCCGGAATGTTGTACTGGAACAGTTCGGAAAGCTTCTCGTGTGCTTCGGAAGTGTTGGTGTTCTGCCAGGTGCGGAACGGCACCAGCAGTTCGCCATCTTTGCCGAAGGCGAGGTAGCCGTGCATCATGGCGGAGAAGCCGATGCGTCCCACGCGGGTGAGCTTTTCGCCGTAAGCGTTTTCGACATCTTCGGCGAGCGCCGCGTATGCGGTCTGCAGCCCGGTCCAGATTTCTTCCTGCGAATAGCTCCACAGGCCGTCTTCCAAGTGGCTGGCCCAGCCGTAGTCGCCGGCTGCGATGGTGGTGTACGTGTCGTCGATGAGCACGGCCTTGATTCGGGTGGAGCCGAATTCGATGCCCAGACTCGTCTTGCCAGCGCGGATTTTCTCGGCGGTCAGCGCGATGCGATCGTCAAGTCCCTGCTCTTGCGCCATAGTTTCAAACTCCTTGCATCCGAGCGCCTCACAACCACATTGTCGACGGAATGTTAGCGCTCACTGTTAACGCTCACTATTCTAAACAGAAAGTGGCGACTATACAAGTTCGACGTGTCACGCAATCGTCAACGTACTACCGGCAGATCGTCAGCCGATTTTCTTGATATACCGGCATTACGAAATCCGGCAATCGCAGCACATGCGGCAAAAAGAGATACGAGAATCACAAGAAATACAAAAATTGCAGGAAATATTCAGCGACGGCTGGCGGTGCCCAAAGAAGTGCGGCCGATCACCTTCGCGGGAATCAGGCCGACGCCATGCTGCGACGAGGCGAACGAATTCTCATCGCCCTCCCCCAGCAAAAACAGCGTCTCACGCATGGCGGCAACACCAAGCTGTTCAAAATCCGGGCGAACCGTGGCCAGCGGCGGGTACATGTTGTCCATGGCGGGCATGTCGTCGAAACCGACCAAGCTCACATCCTGCGGAATACGCATGCCATGTTCATGCAGCGCACGAGACACACCAACCGCCTGGCTGTCGTTCGCACACACCATGCACGTCGGCAGATTTCCGCCGGTACGACCGATGTTTTCGAGAATATGGTTCATCTTGCCATACGCTTCGGTCGATTCCCAGGTTTCGCATTGCACGGTGACGGAACTCACCGCATTGGCCGCGCACAGCTTATTCCACGCCATCAAACGCGTGGCGGCGTCACGCCATTCCTTCGGACCTGCGAAATAAAGCACGGAACGATGCCCATGCTCGACCACCAAATGCATCACGTCGGCCATGGCCGACCATTGGTCCACTCCCACTACGGATACTCGGCGACGGTCGGCCGGTTTCATCAAGCGCAAACCATCCTGCACGCTGATGCTGCCGTGCGTGGAGGTGACGATGACGCGCGGCTGCGTGATCTGCGCACGGCAGGCGGCGGAAAACATAACATCCGTCGGCGTGAGGAAAATGAACGCGTCCACGTTCATCTCATCGAACGTTGAGCACAATTCATCGAATTCCGTCTGCGAGCAGAGCGCCTCATGCACCATGCTCACCGACATGAACAGTCCATGCTGCCTCGCCATCGCCTCAATCGAGGAAATCGCGGAAATCGGACCATAAAAGCGTTGCCCGCCCGCAACCAAGCCGATGGTGCGGGAGCGATGCGAAGCGAGGGCACGCGCGGAATTGCTGGGACGGTATCCAAGCGCGTCGATGGCTTTCTGTACTTTTTCGCGGGTGGCATCAGACACGTCGGGGGAATGATTGATGACGCGCGACACCGTTTGATGGCTGACACCAGCCATTTTCGCCACTTCGAACATCGAGGGGCGTTTGTTTGCCGCATTGCGCTTGCCTGCCATGCTCCGTCGCCTTCCGCACACTACCGTTGTTACTTTCGACTATTCTACACGCAACTTCGGTTAGCGCTAACAGACGCTATTTTTCAGCCATTTGAGCGAGTCGCGCAGCGAAATTCGGCCAGTCGGTACGCATGGCGGTCAACAGTTTACGATTGGGGACTTCCTCAATCGGCACCCATTCGATTTCCATGCTTTCGTCGTCGTTGGCCTTCGGCTCCACGCGGTGCCCCGGCTTTTCGAAAGCGAACACGGTGGTGTAGGCCCACGGTCCGTGGTCTTCGCAGTATGATCCGACCACGTCGATATCTTCCGGCGTGATGTTGGCTTCCTCGTACGATTCGCGCAGCGCGCCCTCGATCGGGCTTTCACCGTCGGCGGTGGCACCTCCTGGAATGCCCCATGTGCCACCTTCCGCGCTCCACACCGCGCGATGTTGCATGACAACGTGCGTCACTTCGCCGGTCTGTTCGCTTCGGCGGGCCAAGAGCACGCCGGACGCGCCGTTCGTGCCCCAATGCTTGCGGCCGCAATCGCAATCAATCCAACCATCACCCGGCTGATGCACGTTTTCCTTGGGAGGAAGCGGCTTCGCGGCACCGGTTCGCGAATCGTGTTCGACGTTCGGTTCTTGATCGGCTCGCGTCACATTCCACAGATCGGTCCATTCCACGCCGAGCTCGGCGGCCAAACGGCGCGCCAGCGGAAGGCTCAGGCCGATAATGCCGTGCGGATCGCCTTCGATGGAGTCGATGAATGCTCCGCCGAAGCCCTCAAGCGTGAAGGAACCAGCCACTTCCAACGGTTCTCCGGTGGCGATGTACCGTTCGATATCGGTGTCGGAATATTCGCAGAAGTGCAGCGTTGCCCTGCTCGCGCCTCGCGCGATACGCCCGGTGGCGAAGTCGATCAGGCAATGGCCCGTCCACAATTCACCGGTGGCGCCACGCATGGCACGCAGTCGTTCCCGAGCCACCTCAGCGCTATGCGGCTTGCCGTAACATTCGCCGTCAAGCAGGAACATGGAATCGCAGCCAAGAATTAGCGGACCGACTTTCGCACGGGTCAGGCTCGGCTTGCCATCAACGAAATCAGCAATCGATTCGGTGATCGTAGGAATGGTGACTCCCGAAAAATCGCGGGTCTTCACATCGGAGGCTGACTGCACTTCGTCCGCACGCAACGTAACACGATGATGTTCTAAAGATGCGGAATCCCCAGTATTTTCAGCATTATCCGAATGTTCGGAAGATTCGGCAACGGCTTTCAGCGGAAATCCGACCACACGATCGCCGTGCGCCGCCGCAGCGGTGGCGGCAACGTTCCGATACGCCTGGTGTACGGCTTCGGCTTTGGCCGTAGCGAGAATCATCACCCGCTGTTCCACGCTCAGATCGCTTACGGCAACGCCCATGGCGGCCGCCTCACGTTCGAGCGCCGCCGGCTCGTCCACGTTCGATACGCGAATCGTGGGGCAAATGCCCGCCGAGAAAAGCACGTCACGGCGAGGCTTGGATTTGGAAGCGAGAATCAGCGGAATGGAGTTGTTCATGCGCGTTCCACCTGCACACCCTTGGTGTCGACGCCCAAATGCAGCACACGCCAATGACCGGAAGCGAGCTCTTCGGAAGCAAGCTGTCCCAGCTGTTCGTGGGCGTCGCCATGATGCAGCACGAGCACGCATGGGCCAGCGCCGGAAACCATGGAAGCAAAACCATGGGAACGCAGCTTTTCGATCAGCGTCCACGACGGTTCCATCAAAGGAGCGCGATACGGCTGATGCAGACGATCCTGCGTGGCGGCGAACAGCAACGCGTTGACGTCCTGACGCTGACCAGTCGCCAGCATCGCAGGATTCATGGCGGCCGGCAGCAGGCTCACGCGAGACACATTGTGCACGGCATCCTTGAACGCCAGCTGGCCCGGCAGCGCCTGGCGTGCCTTTTCGGTGGACAGCTCATAATCCGGCACGAACACGGCGGCGGTCAGATCGTCGGCAACGCGATAGTTGATGGTATGGAAGCCCTTATGCAGCGGTTCGCCGCCCGGAATCGGCACGGAACCGACACCTTCGGGGGTTTCCATGTCCCAAGACATGGTCAGCCCGCCGTACACGGCCGGAGCCACGTTGTCCGGATGGCCTTCGATGGCCGCAGCAAGCTCAAACACGGCATCACGGTTGAGTTCGTCGTCCTGCGCGAAGGCGGCCGCGGCTGCGATGCCCGCCACAATGGCCTCTGCGGAAGAGCCCATGCCTCGTGCCTGAGGAATGTTGTTGTGAGCCTGAAGAATGAAGCCCACACGGCCCAGACCAAAGGTCTGGCATGCGCGGCGGAACGTGGAAACCACCAAGTGGGTTTCGTCACGCGGGAGAGTATCGGCGCCTTCGCCTTCGATCATCACCTGAGCCGCAGTGTTCACCGGATCGGCGCTCAGCGTGAATTCAAGTTCGTCGTGGTAGTCCAGAGCAAGTCCGACCGTATCAAAGCCAGAACCAAGATTGGCGCTGGTAGCCGGAACACGCACACGCACTTTACGAGTAACTGGAGTCATATCTCGTCGTCCTTCGTCACATCTTCTTTACAAATGTAGCACCGTATACCCGAAAGGGTATAAGAGTCAAATTCAAGCCCATAATCAACGGGCGATTGAGTAAACAATCGGCAAGCAATTGCCCAACACAGCAGCCGGAATATGAACGAAAAGACGGCCGCCCAATCGCAACGATTTGAGCAGCCGTCTCATAACTGTTAGTTGAGCACGCGGAGGATGGAAGGCTCGCCAACCACGCAGTCGAGTGCGCACACGTCTTTCACGGTTTCACGCAGGGTAAGCTCGTCGGTCATGTGCGTGACAAGGCGCAGCTGCTGCAGTTCGCCGTCGTAACCCGGATCCTTCAGCGTGGGCTTGAGATCCTGGTTCACACCATTGATAGACACGCCATGCTCGGCGAACTTGGCCGCGATGGCCGCAAGCACGCCCGGATTGTCGTGAATCACGAAACGCACCGCGAACTCGGCCTTGGAAGCCTCGATCGGAGCCTTCTTCAAATCCTTATACAGCGGAATGGTCGGGCCAGTGCATCCCTGTGCGATGTGACGCGCCTCGGTCACCACATCGCCAACCACTGCAGAAGCGGTCGGAGCGCCGCCAGCGCCACGACCATAGAACATCAGATCGTCGGCCGCTTCGGCCTTCACAAACACCGCGTTAAAGGAACCATGCACGGAAGCCAGCGGATGCTCGTTGGAAATCAGCGCCGGATACACGCGGGCAGACACACCGGCCTCGCCATTCTCCACCACGGCCAACAGCTTGATGACCTTGTTTTCGGCGGTTGCGGCAGCAATATCGTCGGCGGTGATCTTGGTGATGCCCTCAACGGACACATCGTCAATGGTCACGTTGGTGTGAAAACCGAGCGTGGCCATGATGGCCGCCTTGTTGGCCGCATCGTAGCCTTCGATGTCTCCGGTCGGATCCGCTTCGGCGTATCCCTTGGCCTGAGCGTCCTTCAGCACGTCGTCGAAATCAAGACCCTTGGTGGTCATTTCGTCGAGAATGTAGTTCGTGGTGCCGTTGACGATGCCGAGCATGCTCGTCACCTTGTCTCCGACGAGGGATTCACGCAGTGGCTTGAGGAACGGAATCGCACCACCCACGGAAGCCTCGAAGTAGATATCGACGCCCTTGGCCTCGGCGGCGGCATAGATTTCCGGACCATACTTGGCCAGCAACGCCTTGTTGGCGGTAACCACGGAAGCGCCGGATTCGATGGCCGCAAGCACGAACTTGCGGGCCACGCCGGTTCCGCCAATCAGTTCGACCACAATGTCGGCATTGGTGGCCACGCTCATGGTGTCGGTGGTCACCACGGACTTGTCGATCCACGGGAACGGGTCGGTTTCCGACGGATCAAGGCAGGCGACGCCGGTCAGTTCGATCGGTCGACCGATGCGTGCGGCAAGCTCATCCTTCTGCTCCACCAGCAGGCGTGCGGTCTGAGAGCCGACCGTGCCCGCGCCCAACAATCCAACGCGAATCGGCGCAACATCTTCCTGTGCCAAGGCATCCTCCCTTGAATGTGAAGTATTGGTGTAACCCTGCCTATTGTACGGTCTCGATATGACGTAAGACCGCGAAATCATACGAAAATGGACGGTTTCTGAGCTTTGCCCCGAAAACCGTCCATGCTGCATCCATGTTGCGTCCGCAATTTGAGACGAATCGCCATGAACAATACGAAACACGAGCGAAACGCCACGAATCGCTATTCGCTCACATCCCAATCCAGCAGATCGTCGACCGTCTGACGGCGAATCATCACATGCGCGTCTTGCTCGGATACGGCAACAACCGCAGGAATCAGCGCCTGATTGTAGTTGCTGGCCATCGTGCGACCGTATGCACCCGTAACAGGCACCGCCAGCACGTCACCACGCTGAATATCAGCAGGAAGACGCACCTCGTTGACGATGATATCGCCCGATTCGCAGTGCATGCCGACCACACGGCACAGCTTGGTTTCGCTGGAACCCTCACGATTGGCGATTCTCGCAGTGTAATCCGATCCATACAATGCCGGACGAATATTGTCGCTCATGCCGCCGTCGACAGACACGTACACGCGTTCCGTAACCGGATTGCCAGCCTTGTCTTTCGCGGTTCCGGCAAGCTGCACCGGCTTGACCGTGCCCACACGATACAGGGTGACGCCGGTCGGGGCGACCGTCCAACGGCCCGGCTCGAACGAGATGACCGGAGCGGGCATGCCGAGCGCACGGTTCACGGTGGTGACCGCATCGGCAAGGCGGGCAAGTTCCGTATCGAGATCCATGGAATCCTCGCCATCGGTGTAGGCCACGGAATAGCCGCCGCCCAAGTCGACCTCCGGCAGGGTGTATGCGTCGGTGGCGTAGAAGGTCTTGCGCAGCAGCATCATGCGCTTCGCGGCCTGGATAAAGGCGTCCGCATCGTGAATGTTCGACCCGATATGCGAATGCACGCCGACCAGTTCGAGCACGTCCTGATGGCGGTAGATCTCCTTCAATACGGCGAGCGCGGGGCCATCAGCCACCATGGTCATGGCTTCGGCGAGTTTGCGGTCGCCTTCGGAAACCTTCTCGTGGCTCATGTCGTACGGGTATTTGATGTCGTACTGCAGCTGGCGTTCTGCGCTTTCGCCCGGAGTGGCTTCGCTTTCGCCTAGGCGTGCGTTCGACCCTGCGGGGGTCACGTCAGCCAAATCGTCGAGCACGTTCAGCTTGCTCGCATCGGCACCGGCCGGCAGCAAGGCAACGCCGAACTTCTGGTCCTCATGCGCGGTAGACACGAACTCGTGACCGCCCGCATGAATGCCGGACGTAACACGCAACATCACGCGAGCGCGCTTGCCGAGACGCTTGGCGATTTCGGCGATGCGGGCCGGCTCGTTCGGCTCGTCCACCACGATTTTGGCGAAGCCTTCGGTAATGGCGAGTTCGATTTCCGCATCGGACTTGTTGTTGCCGTGCAGCACGAGTCGCCGTCCGGGAACGCCCGCGGCGAGCGCGATGCGCATCTCGCCCATGGTGCAGGTGTCGATCAGCATGCCGGATTCGGTGACGATACGGCAGATTTCCTTGGAAAGCAAGGCTTTTCCAGCGAAACTGACGTGGGTTACGGTGTTGTTGAACGCATTTGCCGCGGATTTGACGAATTTGGCGGCGCGGGCTCGCACGTCATCGGTGTCGATGACGTAGAGCGGCGAACCAAATTCGTTCAGCAGGCTTTCGGCAGTGCGGCCATGGAACGTGATTTCACCTTGCTCGTTCACGTTGGAGCCGGCCGGCCAGATGGGGGTGACTGCCATGGCGATCACATCCTGTCTGGGGCTGCGACGCCAAGCAGGTCAAGGCCTTCGGCGATAACCGTCTTAACGGCGTCATTGAGCTTCAAACGTGCGGCTGCACGAGCCGGTTCCGGAGCCTTGGCGATGCGCAGGGCTTCAGCCTGTTCGCCGCGAGCTTCCGGATCGGTGAGCTCCATGGGCACCACGCGTTCCACGTTGTACCACTTGTGGTAGGTGGCGGCGAGGTCTTCCAAGTAATGGGCTACGCGATGCGGGGCGCGCAGGTCTCCGGCTTCGCGCAGCAGGGCCGGCCACTGGGCGAGCGCGGCAAGCACTTCGCCGTCGGCGGCGGTGTCGAGCAGGCTCACGTCGGCACCCTCGTAGGTGATGCCGGCAGCAGCCGCATTGCGATCCACATTGCAGGAGCGGGCGTGCGCGTACTGCACGTAGTACACCGGATTCTCGTTGGAATGCGAAGCGAGCAGGTTCAGGTCGATGTCGACCGGGGAATTGTAGTCGGTGCGTGCCAACGAATAACGGGAGGCATCCACGCCGATAGCGTCGGTCAGATCGTCGATGGTCACCACATTGCCGGCGCGCTTCGACATGCGCACTGCCTTGCCGTCCTTCAGCACGTTGACGAGCTGGCCGATAAGAATCTGCATGTTTTCGCCAGGTTCGTCGCCGAATGCGGCGCACATGGCCATCATGCGGCCGATATAGCCGTGATGGTCGGCACCCAGCATGTAAATGGCGATGTCCGCCGGATCGTTGTCACGATGACGCTTGTTGCGATAGTAAGCAATATCAGCTGCGAAATACGCGTAGTTGCCGTCGGACTTGATAATCACACGATCCTTGTCGTCACCATGCTTGGTGGATTCGAACCAGGTTGCGCCATCCTTTTCGTAAATGTCGCCGCGTTCACGCAGATCGGCGATCGCCTTGTCGACTTCGCCATCGGAATACAAGCTGTTCTCATGGAACCACACGTCGAAATTCACACGGAAATCCTTCATGGATTTGCGGATTTCGTCGAACATCATCGGCACTGCACGCTTGCGGAATTCCTCACGCTGTTCGGAATCGCCCTCACCCAGCGGATTGCCATCGTTGTCAACGCCACCGTCGACGCGCGGCAGGTCGAGAATCGCAATACCGTCGGCTTTTGCCTCATCGATGACGCGACGTGCGATCTCATCGATATAAGCGCCCTTGTAACCGTCGATCGGGGTTTCCTCACCGTGGGCTGCCGCAACCAGCGACTTGGCGAAACGGTTGATCTGCTCGCCGTGATCGTTGAAATAGTATTCGCGCACCACCTTGGCGCCGTTCGCCTCAAGCACGCGGGCCATGGAGTCGCCGACCGCGGCCCAACGGGTGCCGCCGATATGGATCGGACCGGTCGGATTGGCGGACACGAATTCAAGATTCAGGGTCTTGCCGGAAAGATGGTCGTTCTTGCCGTAGTTCGCGCCCTCGTTAAGCACAGTGTCAACCACGGCTGCGGCGGACGCGGAATCAAGCACAATGTTAATGAAGCCGGGGCCGGCCACTTCCACGGACTTGATGCCATCGGCATTGGCGAGTTCCGCGGCGAACAGTTCGGCGAAATCGTGAGGCTTCATGCCGGCCTTCTTGGCCAGCTGCATGGCCGCGTTCGATGCCCAATCGCCGTGTGCGCGGTCCTTCGGACGCATGACGGCGAATTTGGCCTGCGGAGGGATGAGATCGGTGGTCAGGGTGCCAGCCTTGCCTTCATTCACAAGGTTGTTGGCAATATTGAAAATCAGTTCACTAAGCGCTTCTGGACTCATTCCTCCAAGTCTACCGATTATGCAGACAGAATCAGCCTTGCGTATCGCCCCGCGTATCATCCTGCAGTTCGCCATGCTTCCTGCGCCAAGCCACCGAAGCGTAATAGCCGATATAGCAGATCGCAACGAACGGAATCATATACAGCAATGTGGAACGCTGCGACGAATCGCAAATCACCAAAACCAACGCGCCGATGCACATCACAATCGCAGCAATCGGCACGAACGGGAAACCGGGGGCACGATACTTCAAATCGTCAGCCGAATGCCCTTGATCAAGCCACTGCTTGCGGAAACGCAAGTGGCAGACGGAAACCGACGCCCACACCACCAGTGTGGCCAAGCCGGAAACCGCAACCAACGCCAAATACACCGTCGAAGCGGCAACCACGGAAGACAACAACGCCAACAGCGATCCAGCCATGCTGAACAGCACCGCGAACACGGGCACACCATGGAAATTCGTCTTGCCGAGCACGCGCGGGATCATACCCTCCTGCGCAAGCGACCAGACCATGCGCGAGCACACGTACAAGCCGGAATTCGCAGCGGAAAGCACTGCCGTCAACACCACGAAATTCATCACATCGCCGGCAAACGGCATGCCGATCGACTGGAACACGAGCACAAACGGACTCGTGTCGACGCCTGACCGATGCCACGGAATCAGCGCGGACATCACCGCAATCGAACCGATGAAAAAAATCGCAAGACGCAACACCGTGGTATGCACGGCCTTCGGAATCGCCTGCGCCGGATCCTTCGTCTCCCCCGCCGCGACACCAACGACCTCAGTGCCGGAAAACGCGAACACCACCGTCAGCAGCGTCGAAAAAATCGGCAGCACACCATTGGGGAACCAGCCGTCATTATAGAAATTCTCAAACAGCGGTGCGTGATCGTAACCGGCAATCGGAATCGCACCAAACATGGCAAGCAAGCCGATCACAATGAACACGATAATCGCAAACACCTTAATGGATGCGAACCAGAATTCCGACTCGCCATACAGCCTCACCGACAGAATATTGAGCATGAACACCACCGCAATGAAGGCGGCGGACCAAATCCACGCGGGCGAATCAGGAAACCAACGTTGCATCAGCAGACCGGCTGCCGTGAATTCCGAAGCGAGCGCCACCGCCCAATTCAGCCAGTACAGCACGGCGATGGTGAACGCGGTGCCGGGGCCGATGAAACGCTTCGCATACAGGTGAAAGCTGCCCGCATACGGCATGGCCACCGACAGTTCGCCAAGGCTGAGCATCACAAAATACACAAGCATGGATCCGATGCCATACGCGATGATCGCGCCAAGAGGGCCGGCTTGGTGAATCGTGTAGCCGGAGCTGAGGAACAAGCCCGTACCGATCACACCACCTAGCGAAATCATGGTCAGATGGCGGGTTTCCATCTTGCGTTCAAGACCGCCCTGCTCGGCTTCAGCGGATTCAGCGGCGTCAGTGTCTGCAGTGGATGCGTTGACTTGCGATTCGGCCATGCGCGACTGCTCCTTCATATTTGGATGGGCGCGTTCTTGCGTTCTTGCGTTTGCATGCGTTTGCACAATACCCAATCGCATTACTATACGGAAATCGGTGGAATCATGTTGCCTGCCGTTCACTTTTAGCGGCAATCCTGAGATTGCATAAACAAAAACAGGCTTGCATGCAGCGTAAGAAACCGCATACGAGCCTGAAAAAGGATTTTCTGGAGATTTGCAATCAGCGCACTGAAATCAGAGCACAGCGATGGCGTCGATCTCAACGAGAGCGCCCTTCGGAATGTTGTTGCCGCCGAACGCGACGCGGGCCGGCTTCACGGAGCCGATGAAGGTCTGCGCATACACGTCGTCGATCTCGTGGAAGTCTTCGACGTTCTTCATGTAGATGGTGGCGCGGCAGACGTGTTCGATGCCGGTGCCTGCGGCGTCAAGAATATGCTTGATGTTCTTCAGTGCCTGGGCTGCCTGCTCGCCGGCGGTTTCGCCAGCCAGTTCGCCGGTGACTGGGTCGATGCCCAGCTGGCCGGAGACGAACACGAAACCGTTGGCCTTCACGGCCTGGCTGTATGCGCCCAGCGCCGCCGGGGCTTCAGAAGTCGCAACCGCTTCCATCTTCTCGCTCATAATGTTCTCCTTTGAAGAATGTGTTATGCATGTTGCTTGCGTTCAGGCCGCGGCAAACCACGACAACGCAATCTCAAGCAATCACTGTACCCATGGAATCGACACGCATCGCCCCATGTTCCAAATACCGGCTCCCTGCCCCGGCTCTTCACTTGTCTTTGTGGTGGGCTTGATGGGGATCGAACCCACGACCTTCTGTTCCGGAGACAGACGCTCTATCCACTGAGCTACAAACCCGTGCGTCAAACTACTTTACACTGCCTTGAGATGAAAGCGACACTTTTTACGGAAAAACGATCTTCGAATCTCGGATCATTATTGCGAAAACATAGCTACGGCGGGTCTTTCGACAGCACACCCAACCCTAGAGGGGAAATAACGGGCATAGAACGGGGAAGGAACGAGAGATAGCGTGCGCCACAACGAAATTTGTAGCAACATAACACCATTTGAAGCGTCTTTTCCACTAAACTGAAAATATGGTTGAGGATTCAGGCAGAAATATAGGCGATTTCGAATACACGCGCCGTTTTTTCTGCCGTGCCCTGCCGACGCAGTTGGATGATAACGACAGTCCGACGCTGATCATACAAAGTTATTACGTGCATCAGGATAATTACGCGCTGCGCGTGCGATTGAAAACAAAGTCCGTCCGCATTGCCATGACTCCGGACCTCGACCCGCTGGCTGTGCTCGAAAAGTATCGCGACGAATTCCGGCTTGGATCAGTCACCGTGAAAGGGCCGTCCGTGGGAGGCACGCGATATGAGGCGAGCCGCGATTTGGATTCGCGCATCGCAGGGGAGCTCATCAAACGCGGCGGACACGTGACCATCAAAAACCGTTTCACCGACTGGATCGATGAGGACGGCTGGAACATCGACGTGTTCGGAGGCACCAACGCTCCCCTGATCATTGCGGAAGCGGAACGTATCGGGCCGGTCACCAATCTGGTGATCCCGAAATTCTGCACCACCGAAATCACCGACCAATCGCGGTTCAGCAATGAAGGGCTTGCAGCGAATCCATATTCACGATGGAAATCCGAATTCGAAGACGAACTGGAAGCAGACGGACCGCAATTCCTCGACTATTTCGGCACCAATCGTATGGAATAAGTCTTTTAAAAAACAACCGTAGGCCGTAAAGAACGATGTAGTTGCGCAGCCTACGGTTGAGCGGTACCTAAAACGGTACCTAAAGTCAATAAACGAGTCAGTACATGAGCGTGGCGAGGCGACGGCGGGCGCGCTTCAAACGCTCGTCGGTTGGCTCAGGAATCGTGAAATATTCCAGCAGACGCTTGCGCACCGGTTCAATATCGGCCTTATGGCCGGCCGCAACGAAATCCAGCAAACGATCGAACGCATCCTGAATCTGACCGCCGATCATATCAATGTCAGCGACGGCAAGCTGTGCTTCAACATCATCGGGATTGTCGGCAGCGGCGGCACGCACCTCACGCACGTTCGCATTGGCGGAACGGGCCAACAGCAACGCCTTCGCACGCTCGCGGGCGGCACGCGCATCGTTCGGATCGGCTTCAAGCACCTTCCCGTACGCGGCTGCGGCGCCAGCGTAATCGCCCTGCTGTGCCAGCATATACGCCTCCTGATGCTCCGGAGGCACCTGCTCCTGGGCGCTGGCAGCGGAAGCCGAGTTTGCCGCATCGGAATTCGGATCGCCGGAATACGGCGCGGAACCGGTCACACCGGCCTGCTGCGCGGCTGCGACCAGATTCGGAATCACCGTATCCACGATCTGCTGCATTTCCTCAGCGGACGGCAAGCCCTGCAGAATCGGCATCGGACGGCCGTTGATCAACGCGAACAATGCAGGCGCGCCCTGCACTTGGAACGCCTGCGCGATCGACGGATTCGACGCGATATCGATACGAGACAGCTGAATCTGGCCGTTCAACTGGTTCACGGCATCGCCCAGCTGGCGTGCCATGTCGAACAGGCGATCATCGGTCGGCACCCACAGCAGCAACAGGATCGGGAACGTGGCCGACGTCTGCACCATGGCCTGGAACGTGTTCTCCGTGGTGTCGATCACATAACCGCCTGCGGCCGGAGCGCCTCCAGCCTGCCCCGGCTCAGCCTTCACCTGATGCTTCAACGCTTCAAGATCGACGGCTCCCGCCAAGGAAACTCCCGGATTAAACGGCCTTTGACCTGCCATGCTTGCCTCCTAGATATCAACAATCAACAACATTAAGCGCCCGGCGTAACACGCATTGCAAACGTTCGCCCCAAGCTTACGCGCATTCGTGCGACTGCCACGATCACAGTGCCTCAACACGAACCGGCTGGCGCTCGGAACCGACTGCAGTGATCTTCGCGTCAGAATTTGCCGGAGGCACGTACAGCGCGACCACATTCACATACGTGGTTTTCATGGTGCTGGTGGCCTGACCGTCGCCAAACAGCGCTTTTTCCGCATCGGAAGCGGGCTGCGACTCACGGCCGGAGCCAGCTGAACGCGTCCATTCGGAATTGATCTGCGCCACCACCAGATCGCCACCATCCGCGGAACGCATAACGCTGATGGCATCGTCAACCGGTGTGAACACCTGCTGCTGCGATCCCTCGTTCAACTCCATGGCCTTCTGCACCTGTTCGGTCAGATCGGCAAGCTTCGTACGCAAATCGTCGTCGGCAAACTTCTGCGCATACTGGCTGGACGCACCATTCTGCAACACGTCGGCATACGCGGCGACCGCATCCTTCGGGGTCATGACCAGACCGGTGTCTTTTTCCGTTCCCTGCTCGCTACCGGTTTTGGAAATCTCAAAACTCGGCATTTTCACGCCCGAAAACAGTCGTGCCACACCCCACAACTTGTAGTTCTGACGTGCGGAATCCTGGCGGAACACCAGCAGACGCTTGGACTGCTGGTCATCCGTGGTGGAAGTGATGGAAAACACCGAACGTGGCCATCCACTGTCCGTGGAAATCACGGCCTGCGCAAGATCAGTTGGAATCGTGGTCTTGCGGTCAAGATTGCCCGTGACCTGCGCCACATGAAGTTCGCTAGTGCGAATCTCAAGTTCCGGCCCCTCCAAAATCGAACCGAGGGCGTCGATATTGCGATCGTTATTGCACTGGTCAAGCGTTTTGAGAATATTCGTACGGATGGTTTTCTCTTGCTTGGCGGTCAGATTCGGCGCATCTTGACGTTGCGTGGTTTTCGGCTGCGGCAGCTGCCCCTCGCATCCGCACATGCCAACGACCATTCCCAATGCGAGTACGGCCGCCGCGATTACGTTGAAACGCTTCTTCATCACTTGGCCTCCTCGTTGTCAGGTTCGTCGGACTTGTCGTTGTCGGATTCGTCGTTTTCGGATGTTTCGTTGGATCCGACCGACTCGGTCGTTACGGCCATTTCGTCAACTTCGTTGGGCACGTTGATTTCATCGGATACCGCGAATTCTACAGATCCCGAGGCCGCTGCGGCCGCACTGCTTTCCTCTTGTGCGAGACGTGCGAAATATGCGGCAAGCTCGTCTTGCGAAATCACGGAAGTCTGTTCGAAATCGTCGTTTTCTTCAACACCATCAGCGGCAGCGTTCTGCTGATCGGCAACGAGATTGCGCGCGCCGGGATCGACAATCGTAGGCTGCGCAACTTCGTTTTGGCTATTTTCCGAACCACTCGCGCGATGCCCAGCATGACGACGACGCTTACGCTTCGGCCCGCTCTTTTCGCTACGGGCGGCACTCGCTTCGGCGTTCTTCACCCATGCGGCAACCTCGTCATCGTCACCCTGCGTGGAACCGATGCCGTCAACCATGGCAAACGCGCGCTTGTTGCGACGCTTATGCGGAGGCATGGCAAACACGGAAGCCGAAAGCACCGCAAGTATCGCCAGCAATCCGCCGGAAAGATAGAACGGCATGGCGAAATTCAGCATCGAACGACGGTTCCAATCAAGTGTGACCGAACCTCCCTTGCGATCGCCGTAATCGATAATCGCAACGGAATCCTCGGCATTATTCGTATTAGCACCCTTGAACTGCATATCAACGGAACCGGCATTGCATTTGACGGTGCGCCACATGTCGGAATCCTGGAAGGCGACCTGGCCTTCGGAATTATCGGCGGTGCCCTGAGCCGTGGTCTTCAGCGTGGACAGGGTGGACCAGTCGGACAGTCCGGTGACGCGCGTGTATTTGGAACCCGCGATCCATCCGGCGATATCGCGGGCGGAACCGATGGCGATGCACACGTTCGCGGATTTGTCGCGCGACTTCGCCGAAATGGTGACGCGATCGTCAACCAATTGCAGCACATTCGGATCGGTGACCACATACTGCGATCCCGTAACCGAGGCGGACGCCGTGACCTGTGCCGAGGGCTTCCAAATCGTCGCGTTCAAGACGCCAAGCACGATGCAAGCAATGGCAAGCAAGCCGAAAATAGGCGTGACAATGCCGCGCATAATCTTGGCGTGTCGCGTAGGACCCGCCTTGGACTGCGGCTTTTCCTGTTCTTCCTGCAATAAAGTCATAGCATTCACTATTCTACATTGCCTCTCTGCAAAAGCCTGAAAAAACTATGAAAATCAATGATTGCCACTAAAGTGGAACCTATGCGCAAATCTACTCTTTTCAAAGCCGTCGCAGCCGCCTGCACAACGATCATGTGCTTGGGTTTCGCGGCATGCGGAAGTTCCGACACGAAGTCTGATTCCTCCTCCGATTCATCTTCGTCTTCTTCCGATTCCTCGTCGAAGATGAATCAGATCGCCGGTGTGACCGCCACGGGCAAGCCCGGTGAGAAGCCGACTGTCTCCTTCAAAACCCCTATGACGGTGGAAGACAACAGCTACGTCGTATTGCAGAAAGGCAATGGCGACCAGATTGAAGACGGCGACCGCATATGCACGCAGGGTATCGCCATCAATGTCAAGGATGGTTCCGAACTCATGAGCACCTGGGAGAAAAACACCCCCGATTGCTCTACGGTGGTCACCTCCGACACCAGTCAGATGACTGAGGATTATTACAACATTTTCAAGGATCAGAAGCTTAACGCCACGCTTGCGTTCGGTGTGAACGATTCGAATTCCGCTGGCACCTCCTATTTGATGGTGCTCACGATCGTGTCGAAGTCGAAGGATCTGACGAAGGCAACGGGCACGAAGGTGCTTGACGTTCCTGCCGATCTGCCGAAGGTGACGCTTGCGAAGGATGGCAAGCCGTCGATCGATATGAACGGATACAAGGGTTCCGACACGTTGATCTCGCAGGATTTGATCAGGGGCGAAGGCGCCGAGGTCAAGGATACGCAGACCGTGATCGCGCACTATACCGGATGGCTGCTTGACGGCACACAGTTCGATTCCTCGTGGGATCGCGGTGCTTCGTCGAGCTTCTCGCTTGATGAGGTGATCACCGGTTGGAAGCAGGGCTTGGCAGGGCATACCGTCGGCTCGCAGGTGCTGCTGGTCGTGCCGCCGGACCTTGGCTATGGAGACAAGGATTCCGGCAAGATTCCAGCGAACTCCACGTTGGTCTTCGTAGTCGACATCCTCGCCGCCTACTGATCTACATCACGATTCGCTTATAAAAAACTCCCTGCATAACAACAGGGAGTTTTTTATAAGCTAGAAGAGTCGTAGGGAGTCGTCTTCGGCACCTTTCATTTCGTCATAGTCGAGGATCAGGCAGTCGAAGCCGCGGTCCTGAGCGAGCACGCGGGCTTGCGGCGTGATGGTCTGCGCGGCGAAAATGCCACGCACGGGGGCCAACAGCGGGTCTCGGTTCAACAGCTCGCAGTAACGGGTGAGCTGCTCCACGCCATCGATGCCGCCGTTACGTTTGATTTCGATGGCAACATGCTTGCCACTGCCGTCGATGGCCATAATGTCGACCGGTCCGATGGCGGTCGGGTATTCGCGGCGCACCAATGTCGCACCTTCTCCGATGCGTTCGATCTGTTCGGCCAGATACTTCTGCAGATGGTCTTCGACACCGTCTTTGATCAGCCCCGGATCTTCGCCCAAATCGTATGTTTCGTCGGAATAAATATGCTGCAATGTCACTTCGAGCACGTCATTGGATTTATCCGCCGAAGCACGAATGACTTTCTGCGGAACCTCCGTAGTCACGTCGTCGTCGGCATGTTCCGGAGTGATGTCTTTGATGGTGCAGGGCGCCGCCATCCAGTTGAGTGGCTTGTACGAACCAAGTTCGGAGAAAATCAGCAGACTGTTATCGGCTTTGATAAGCAACACACGCTTGGCGAGCGGCAAGGACGCATTCAAACGCCCGGAATATTCGGCAGAGCAATCAGCAACAATAATTCGCACGAGGCACTACCCTACCATGATTGTCGTAAGCCATGAATCCCACGATATGTACAATCCTATTTTTGTTTTGATTAATCTTTTTTTTTAAAAAAAAAACAGTCCGTCTGCTGCAACTACAGAATCGCAATCATATGCAATTGCTGCAATCGCAACAGACGGACCGTCAGAAGTATGCTACCGAGTGCTACTCTGCCATCTTGACGTCACGTCCACGCTCAACCGCAACGGTGAGCTTGTTCGAATCGAAGGAGATGAAACCGTCGGTCACTTCGAAGGAGCGACGGCTGCCATCCGGATCCACCACAACGATGGTTCCTTCCTTGATTACGGTCAATACAGGCTCGTGGTTGGGCAGGATGCCCATTCCGCCTTCAGAGGCAGGAATGGTGACGGACTTCGCCGTACCGTGCCACACGGGGTGGTCGGCGGCGACGATGTTCACCTGCATTGTCAATCCGGCCATCACGCACCGTATTCCTTCTGCATGTCGTGCCACTTCTTCTCGAGATCGTCGATGCCGCCGATACCGGAGAATGCCTGCTCCGGAACGTCATCGTACACGCCGTCGCAAATGCGGGTGAACGCTTCGATGGTCTCATCGGCCGGCACGTAGGAGCCCGGACGACCGGTGAACTTTTCAGCGACGTAGAAGTTCTGGCCGAGGAACTGCTCGATCTTACGAGCGCGGTTCACGGTGGTCTTGTCTTCTTCGCCGAGTTCGTCGATACCGATCAGAGCGATGATGTCCTGCAGCTCCTTGTTACGCTGCAGAATCGCCTTGACGCGGTTCGCGCAATCGTAGTGAGCCTGGCCCACGTAACGCGGATCAAGGATTCGCGAGGTGGAGCTCAGCGGGTCCACTGCCGGATAGATACCCTTGGAAGCGATGTCACGGGAAAGCTCGGTGGTTGCATCCAAGTGGGCGAAGGTCGTTGCAGGAGCCGGGTCGGTGTAATCATCGGCCGGCACATAGATGGCCTGCAGCGAGGTGATGGAGTGACCGCGGGTCGAAGTGATGCGCTCCTGCAGGGCACCCATTTCGTCAGCCAGGTTCGGCTGGTAGCCCACTGCGGACGGCATACGGCCGAGCAGGGTGGACACCTCGGAACCAGCCTGGGTGAAACGGAAGATGTTATCGATGAACAGCAGCACGTCCTGATTTTGCACGTCACGGAAGTACTCTGCCATGGTCAGTGCGGTCAGCGGCACGCGCAGACGGGTACCCGGCTGCTCATCCATCTGGCCGAAGACCAGTGCGGTCTTCTCAAGAACGCCAGCCTCATCCATTTCGCCGATCAGATCGTTACCCTCACGGGTACGCTCGCCGACGCCTGCGAACACGGACACACCGCCGTGGTTCTGGGCGACTCGCTGGATCATTTCCTGAATAAGCACGGTCTTACCGACGCCTGCGCCACCGAACAGACCGATCTTGCCGCCCTGCACGTACGGGGTCAGCAAATCGATGACCTTGATACCGGTTTCGAACATCTGGGTCTTGGATTCCAGCTGATCGAATGCCGGCGGGTTGCGGTGGATAGGCCAACGCTCGGTGACCGTGATGGTTTCGTCATCCTTCTTGTTGAGGATGTTGCCGGACACGTCGAACACGTGACCCTTGGTGACATCGCCAACAGGAACGGAGATCGGACCGCCGGTGTCGAGCACGGTGGCGCCACGAACGAGGCCGTCGGTCGGCTTCAGCGCCACGGTACGCACGGTAGAGTCGCCAAGGTGCTGTTCGACCTCAAGCGTGATCTTCTTCGTGGTTTCGCCCTCTTCGTTGGCGGTGTTGGTCAGCTCAACGGTAAGTGCGTTGTAAATGTCGGGCAGGTGGCCCACCGGGAATTCGACGTCGATAACCGAACCCTGGATACGCGTGACGCGTCCAGTGGTCGGCTCTGCAGCCGTCTCGGGAGCCGCTGTGGTCTGATTCTCAGCCATATGCGTTCCTACTCTTCCTTCTTATTCAGCGCGTCGGCGCTGCCGATGATTTCGGTAAGTTCCTGGGTAATCGAAGCCTGTCGCGAAGCGTTGAGCTTGCGGGTCAGGTCGTCGATCAGGCTGCGGGCGTTGTCTGTAGCCGTATGCATGGCGTTCTGTCGGCTTGCAGTCTCGGATGCCGCCGCGGTGAGCAGGCATTCATGAATACGGGACTGGATGTACTTCGGCAGAATCGCGTCAAGCACTTCGTCGACGCTCGGCTCGAACGCATAAAGCGGGGTCGCGGCATCGGCATCGGATTCGGGCACAGGGCCGGAGTCCTGCTGTTCCGGAAGCACGAGTTCAACGGGCAGCATACGCAGCACGCGCACCTTCTGAACGACCATATTCACGAATTCGGTGAACACAATGTAGAGTTCGGAAACTCCACCTTCGCTCGCCGGCTTCATGTAGGCGTCCATCAGTGCCTTCGAGATGGACTCTGCGACTTCCACGCCGGGCTGGTCGGTATCGCCTTCCCAAGTACCGGCAACATCACGATTGCGGTACTTGTAGTACGTCACACCGCGACGACCATACACATACAGTTCCGGCTGCTTGCCTGCCGCATCGAGGCGGGCCAGCAGCGATTCCGTTTCGCGGATGATCGAGGAGGTGTACGGACCCGCCATACCACGATCCGAGGTGAGGGCGAGGACAGCCACGCGAGGGTTGTCCTCGTCCTTCTTCACGATCGGATGGTCGATATGGGTGTGGGCCACCAGCGCTTGCACGGCGTCGAAAATCGCATCGGTATACGGCTTCGCGTTCAAGGCGACGTCACGTGCCTTGGCGATATGCGAAGACGCGATCATCTCCTGCGCGTTGAAGATTTTCTCCAACGACGCGGTGGAGGCGATCCTAGATTTCAATGCGAGTTGCGAGCCCATGGATCACTTCTCTCCTGCGACGATCTTTTCCTGCTCGACCGGGGTGGCGTTCTTGACGTTAGGCTTCTTCTCGACCAGCGGCTTGCCCGCGCTGGTCACGAAAGTCTCACGGAACGCTTCCACAGCCTTGTCGAGGGCAGCCTCGGTGTCGGCGGTGAAATCTTCGGTCTCGCGGATGGTCTTGAGAATATCGGTGTTGTGGTCCAGGTAGTCCAGCATGGCCTTCTCGAACGGCAGCACGTCGTTCAGCGGCAGATCATCCATCTTGCCATGGGTGCCGGCCCACACGGAGACGACTTCCTGTTCCATGGAATACGGGGAGAACTGCGGCTGCTTGAGCAGCTCGGTCAAGTGGGAACCACGGTTCAGCTGGGCCTTCGAAGCCGCATCCAGATCGGAAGCGAACATGGCGAAGGATTCCAGGGAACGGTACTGGGCCAAGGAGATCTTCAGCGTGCCGGAGACCTTCTTCAACGCCTTGGTCTGTGCCGCGCCACCAACTCGGGACACGGAGATGCCGACGTCGACAGCCGGACGCTGGTTCGCGTTGAACAGGTCGGACTGCAGGAAGATCTGACCGTCGGTGATGGAGATCACGTTGGTCGGAATGTATGCGGACACGTCGTTTGCCTTGGTTTCGACGATCGGCAGGCCGGTCATCGAACCGCCGCCGAGGTCATCGGAAACCTTGGCGCAGCGTTCGAGCAGACGGGAATGCAGGTAGAACACATCGCCCGGGTATGCCTCACGTCCCGGCGGGCGGCGCAGCAGCAGGGAGATCGAACGGTAGGCTTCAGCCTGCTTCGACAGATCGTCGAAGACGATGAGCACGTGCTTGCCGTTGTACATCCAGTGCTGTCCGATGGCGGAACCGGTGTACGGTGCGATGTACTTGAAACCTGCGGAATCGGAAGCCGGGGAGGCCACGATAGTGGTGTACTCCATGGCGCCGGACTCTTCGAGGGACTGCTTCACCGATGCGATGGTGGAGCCCTTCTGGCCGATGGCCACGTAGATGCAGCGGACCTGCTTCTTCGGATCACCGGATTCCCAATTACGCTTCTGGTTGATGATCGTATCGATTGCGATAGCGGTCTTACCGGTCTGGCGGTCGCCAATGATGAGCTGGCGCTGGCCACGGCCGATAGGCGTCATTGCGTCGATGGCCTTCAGACCGGTGGACATTGGCTCGTCAACCGGATGACGATGCATAACGTCAGGTGCCTGGGCCTCGAGAATACGACGGCCTTCGGTCTTGATCTCGCCAAGACCATCAATCGGGTTGCCTAGCGGGTCCACGACGCGGCCAAGGTAGCCGTCGCCGACGGGCACGGAGAGCACTTCGCCGGTACGACGCACTTCCTGGCCTTCCTCGATACCTGCGAAGTCGCCGAGAATAACCACGCCGATCTCGCGGGCGTCAAGGTTGAACGCCAGGCCAAGCGTGCCGTCTTCGAAGGTCAGCAGCTCATTGGCCATGCAACCAGGCAGTCCCGTCACGTGCGCAATGCCGTCGCCAGCAGTCGCGACATAACCGACTTCCTGAGTCGGGGTATCCGACGGCTTGTACGACTCGACGAACTCATCGAGCGCCTTGCGTATCGTGGTGGGATCAATGGTAAGTTCTGCCATGATCACTCCTTATTGTTGTTTATAAATTCAGTCAAGTCTTGTTTCAGGCTTGTTCACCGTGCGGCGAACCGTCAGGCGGTTGCCTTCACCGTGCGCTGAAGATGCTGCAGCTGTGCGACCACCGTGTTGTCGGTGACCTCGTCGCCCACCTGGATGCGCATGCCACCCATGACGGTCGGATCGACCACCGAGTTGATGTGCACCGGATGACCGGTCTTCGCCGAGTAAATGGCGATGAGCTTTTCCACCTGCTCCTTGCTCAACGGCGTTGCCGTGGTAACAGTGACCATCGATTCGCCCATATGGCGGGAGAATTTGTTGATCAGCCACTGAATGGTCTGCAAGTAGCGGCGATTGCGCAGATTGCAGGTCGCGTGTTCGGCCAGACGCTTGGTCACCTTGGTGAAATCCGCGTCTCCAATCAGGCTGTACAGCAGCTTGACACGGGCTTCACTGGAAACGGTTGCGTCATACAGCTTGGTACGCACGACCGGAAGGTTGAGCAGTGCGGAATGCAACTCTGCGAGCTCGATGGAGACCTGCAAAGTCGTATTGGTGTAATCCGCGTAGTACATCATGCCATCAACGCCGAAATCCTCAACGGCATTGGCGATATCAGACACGCGGCTCCAACGGCGAGACACCAGATCGGACATGATCTCCATCACGAGCGGATGGGCCTGGTCTCCGATCAGAGTCTTGACTACCGCAACCTTGTCTTCGACTGGGCGCGACGGGTCGGTGAGGGCACGTTCAAGCTGGATATTGTGGTCAAGCGCGCTGGTGATCGTGAACAGTTCGTTCCCGATACGCCATGCGTCCTCACCGCTGTCACGCAGCTTGGGGGCCAGCGAGTCACGCGATACGCGGTCTGCGATACGCGATGCTTCTCCTCGCATTGGTCACCTCCCTTTCTTGAAGGTTTCGATCACTTCTTGTCGCTGTCCAAGTCGGCGATCATCTGGTCGATCATCGACGACTGCACATCGTCATTCTCGAGCTTGCTACCCAGGATCTTGCCGGCCAGTGCCGTTGCCAGCACGCCGACCTCACCCTTGAGGCTCACCAGAGCCTGCTGCTGCTGCGATTCGATGGAACGCTGGGCGGTGGCGGTGATCTGCGCCGCATCGTTTTCGGCACGAGTGCGCGCGTCAGCGATGATATGCGATGCCTCCGTACGTGCGTCGTCACGGATCTTGGATGCCTCGACGCGAGCTTTGCTCAGCTGAGCCTCATACTTCGCCTTGGCTTCATCGGCATCTTTCTGGGCCTGTTCGGCCTTGGCGATGCCACCTTCGATCTTGGCAGCGCGCTCATCGAACACGGCCTGGAACTTCGGCAGGAAGAACTTGTAGAAGAACACGGCGACGATGATCAGAATGACCAACGACCAGAAAATGTCGTAGCTTTTCGGAAGGAACAATTCCATTTCGCTAGCTGCGGTCACCATAGTGTCTTCCTCCTTTCATGTTCGTTTGCGTCTTCGGTGTTACCTTGAATCAAGTCTTACTTGATGAAGGCGAGCACGAAGCCGAGCAGTGCCAGCACCTCGACGAATGCCAGACCCAGGAACATGAGGGTCTGCAGACGGCTGCCGAGCTCAGGCTGGCGAGCGGTGCCTTCGATGGTCTTGCCGATCAGGATGCCCAGACCGATGCCAGGGCCGATGGCGGCGAGGCCGTAGCCAACGACGTTCAGGTTGCCGGCAACCTCAGCGAGGGTAACGATATCCATGATTGTTTCCTTTCTGGTTATTGCTTGACAAGAAGCAACAATTAAAAAGCCGGCGGTCAGTCGATCTCCGGATAGCTCATATTGATGTATGCGGTGGTCAGGATGGCGAAGATGTAAGCCTGCAGGCAAGCGACCAGCGCTTCGAACAGGAACATGAACATGCCAGCCGCGAAGGTGACGACGCCGAATGGCATGAACACCTTGTTCACCACATCAATGAGGAAGTACTGCGTGGCCGAAAGGCACAGCGCAAGAATCAAGTGGCCCGAAACCATGTTGGCGAACAGTCGGATCGTCAACGAGAACGGACGGATAATCAGCAGCTCAAGCAGCTGAATCGGGGACAGCAGAATGTAGATCGGGGCCGGAACACCCTTCGGGAAGATCTCATCCCTCAGGAAGTGGCCGAGGCCCTTTTCACGAATGCCTGCAATCCAGTATTGGCAGAAGCACCACATGGCGAATACCAGCGGCAGCGTAATGGTTGCGCTTGCCGCGATATTGAAGCCTGGGATGATGCCACACAGATTGAAGACCAACAACGTGCAGAACACGGTGGTGATCATCGGCACATAACGCTTGCCGCGCAGCTCGCCCATCACCTGATAGACGATGTTGTCACGGACGAATTCGATCAACCATTCGACTGCTCCCTGCCAACGGCTGGGGATGAGCTTTGCACGGCTTGCCGTAATTCCGAGAACCAGCAACATGATGACGGTCGCAAGGATGCGAACGAGGATGATGCGGTTGATGGCGAACGGCGTGCCCTGAAAAACGAACGGATCGGGAAGGAAGTCATCGACACTGGGCATTTCGGGACCATCAGCGATGGTCAGCATGCCCTTTCCCAATGCACCAATCATTCACGCCTCCTGCTCTTGTGTCAGCTGTTAGTTTAACCCAACAACCGAGTCGAATGTGACGTTCTGGTTACTTAACCAAAGCGTACTTCGAAGTGCGCGTCGACGCGAACGGAGTCCCGTGCGACGCATTCGACTCCGAATGGCTGGATAGGATTATTAGCCCGTGTCTAGACAACATCCACACACTCGGGCTTTTCCATACTCCCATTTGGTTTTCTCGGCGTTTCGCAGCAAGCTGTACTAACTAGACACAGCTTTGTGAATCGTCGGATAGCCGACGCAACCAATAGTTTGTTTTACGAAAACAGCATATTGATAAAACGTTTCACCAAGTATATCACATATAACACAGGTGCTGCATATAAAGAAAGAGGGGCCGCATACGCAAGACCCCACCAGTAAACAGCCGTAAAGTCACGCGCCAATCACGGCCGCACATCAATCACATCAATATGCGGATCAATCCACAAATCAATCGTGAATCACGCCATAACCGTCACGCACGAACGGCGCAAACGCGTCGACACGCGGCGAACCCGGCTGATGACGAATCGAACGATCCGTGCCAAGACGCTTCTGCGCACGAAGCTGCGGAACCTCGCTCAAATCGTATGGCGTGGTCTGATACACCCAATTCAGCCAATTGCGCCACAGGAGATTGGCATGGGCGCGCCACGCGAACACCGGCTCCAACTGCGGATCATCATGCGGGAAATAGTTTTCGGGGAACGGCACATTCGTCATGCCCTTCTTCATATCACGCTCATACTCCTCGGCCAAGGTGTACTTGCCGTACTCCCAATGGCCAAGCGCGAACACTTCCGAAAAATCACGGGTGGCGATCAGCCCAGGACCGGACTTCGGACCCCACGTGAGCACCTGCAACTCCGGATTGCGCGCGATATCACCCTCGTCCACCCCCGCAAGGCGAGAATGCGGCTGCAGGCAAATCTCATCGAAGCCGTTCGTCAAAAAGCAGTATTCATCCTGCAAATACTGCGGAAACACGCCAAAAATCTTCTCTGGCAAATTCTCTTTACGCACGTTATAGCGATAATTGAGCGCACCCATCGCACCCCAGCACAAATACATAGTGGAGAACACATGCGCGGAAGCCCAGTCAAGAATCTGCTTGAACTCATCCCAATAATCGACCTGTTCGAAATCAAGATGCTCAACAGGGGCACCCGTCACCACGAAGCCGTCGTAATAGTTGTCTTGGAACGCCTCAATGGTCTCATAGAACTTCACCAGATGGTCGGCGCTCACATGCGTACCCTCGTGCGTGGAGGTCTTCATGAAATCGATCTCCACCTGCAGCGGACTTTTCGAGATCAAACGCAGCAGCTGCGTTTCCGTCTCGATTTTCTTCGGCATGAGATTTAAGATCACCAGCTTGAGCGGACGCACGCGCTGGCGCTCCGCTTCAGGCTTTTCAAGCGCGAAAATACGCTCGGAGTCGAGAATGTCTCTGGCCGGAAGGCCGCTGGGGATCTTGATAGGCATGCTTCTATTATGGTGCGGGCTCGGATATGGCGCACTTCCCTGCCCCCACGATCAGCCGAAACCGTTATAGGAAAAATGAATAACGCGCTATTTGCAACGCGGTTTTGCATAGCCGGACTGATGCGACACGCCGATTTGACATATTTGGAAGTAATCGTAAAGTTAATAGAGCTGTCTTAAAGACAAGCCGACGCGGGGTGGAGCAGCTCGGTAGCTCGCTGGGCTCATAACCCAGAGGTCCATGGTTCAAATCCATGCCCCGCTACCACTTGACCGCCGTTCCCATTATCGGAACGGCGGTTTTTCATATATTCCATGGCTTTTGCTGGCGTTAAGTTCTCATCCAGCAAAGCCATCAACGGGACGCCGAAGAAATCGGCCGCCGCGCAAGTTTCGTCAATGGTCCAATCGGCCTTGCTCTGAAGCCTCGACGCCATCGATTGCGGCGAGAGTCCCATTGCCTTAGCAAGGTCCTTCTTCATTAAACCGCTGTTGGACAAGATCATGTTCGTATTCATCGCAACAACGTCCTGCCTGCGCAATGTAGCGCTCGGCTGAATATCTAGCATTGTCATGAAATTCATTTTACTACGGTTTTAGCGTAGTACTCGGCGTGTTGGCTACGTCATATGGTTAATCTTTGGTCTAGAACTTCATCAAATCTTTAGTCTGAAAGTTTTTAAATGATTAGTCAGATAAGAAAACTCATGAGAGACAATCACGTCACACAGCGCGATCTGGCGCATGAGCTAGGCGTCTCCGAGCAGGCCATCAGCGACAAATTCCATGGCCGCTCAAATTTCACGTTGCGTGATGTGTCGCGCATAGCCGACTTTTTCGACGTTTCCACTGATCTCGTGCTTGGCCGCGAGCCATTGGGGGTGAAGTGATGCTGCTCCATGATGCCGCCGGCTCCATTGTCGTGGTCTCGGCTGAATCCGTGAAGATGGCTGGCGAGGGCTGCATCGTCCTTAACGCCCGCGCCGTGTACATCCATAATCAGGCGTTGACGCCAGAGCAGGCCGCGATTGTCAAGCGTGGTGTCATGGCCACGCTCGACGATCCAGCGGCGTTAGAAGATCTGCATGGGAAGCACGACGTCGCCAGCGTCGATCTGCCACCACGGAACGGCCTTGGGGTTGATGGTGATGGCGTGGATGCTCATGTCGGGAAACCTGACGGTCTGGACGAAGCTGGTGCCGGACTTCAGACGTTCGGAGAGTTCACTGACCGTGGAGGCCGTCGCACCAGTGATGGTAAGCGGCGTGGTCGTTCCCAGGTAAAGGGCGAAGTCGAATGTGATTTCGTCACTCATTGTTCTTCCTTCCTCCGTCGTTTCCGACGGCTTGTTTGTGTTGCAGCTTCCAGCCTATCGCTGCGGAGGAAGGAGCCTAACCGTCCATCCATGAATCAAGGAGCAGTGAAATGAGCGTTTTCAATCCGGAATGCACCAGCAATTACTTCCAGGTGCTGGACGTCGACCCGTCGGAATGCACCGGCGGCAAACCCTACGACTTCAAGTGCCGCATCAAGGTGGCCGGAAGCACGTTCGGGTTCGATGGTCTGGACATGGGCGACCTTCAAAGGATGAAGGGCGCGATCAACAAGGCGATGACGCACGCGCGTCGAGCTCGCCGTGAATGGGAAGGAGCCCAGGAATGAGCGTCACAGTCAAACGTGTGGACAGGAAAAGCAGTCAACGTTTTTACGAGCTGATCGTTGAGACGGCAGAAGTCACCGTGCGCGTCCCGTTCAACGGCTACGAGCTTGACGATCTTGAGAAACAGATCGATCGATGCTTCAACGAGGATTGACGTGAAACGTTTCATCAAGATTGTTTTTCTGATTCTGCTCAGCCCCTTCGTGTTGTTCATGCTGGGGCTGGTGCTCGCGATCGTCCGTCTGGGTGATTTCCTCACGGACGACTGACAAAACTTAACGGCATATGGGGCGTATGGCGTACCCCTGCCACCGCTGAGCCGGGTTAGCGACCGGTAACGCCAGGCGCGTGGCTATCGCGCCATTTGCGAGACGAAATTTAGCTCCCGACCCTCTCAGGCCGTCGATTAAGGCGGAATCGGGCGACCATAGACGGCTTCGGCCGTGGCCTGTTTGGGGACCATTCCCGGCGGCTTCGGCCGCTCTTGTTATCGACGGCGCGGCTCCGACCGAAACGTTCTGCAGGACCTTTGGAATCTGTTGGCGGCCCGGCCGGGGAATCTCGGCCGAGCGTTTTCATCAGCAGATTCTAGGTCTTGACCTCTCAAGCGCTCACCAACCGAAAGCTACGAATGAATGGAGATTGAGAAATGAGCAGGGCAACGTTCCCCGACAAGTTGAGGATGCAGATGCGGATGGCTCTCCCGATGATCGATAAGAACATCAGGTGCAGGGCGAACACCTCGCGGCAGTCGTTGATGAAGGCGTCCGGATTGAACGACAACCAGCTACAGGCCGCTCTAAGAATGGCCTACGGGGAGAAGGGCGTGCCAGCTCCCGTCTACCGTTCTCCCGCCGCCGGCAAGATGTACGATTCCGAGTCGCTGCTCCGGGTGCTGGCGAAATGGTGCGGGATGTGGGCCTATGTCATCGAGGATTGAACCATCTCTGCACGAGGTGCTGAACTATCCGGACGAATCGCGCAGGATGCTCATGCAGGGCTTCGCCGACAAGGTTGACCGGATCGCAAGCAACAACCGGCGCACCGACATCGAACTGTTCCAGGTCTGCCGGGCGCTCGGGGAGCCGAACGTACCGGCCCTGCTCAGTCTGTGCGATGACGGCCTACCGGCGTACAAGGCCGGCGCATGGCGCATCGACTGCCGCAGTTTCCGCAAATGGGCAACCGCCTACACGCCATACCGGCCGCAGACGAAACCACAAACCGCATATGAAGGTGAGCCACTGTTTTGAAACCGCAGATTCACATCTCGCTTGACGTCGAGGACCACGACCTGCCGCAGCCCGGCGATGTGGAGATAGGCCAGAACATCATCTGCCCGGACGGGCCGCGCATGGTCTGGTCGGACATCTCGAAGGCCGACTGGCCGATTGTCGCCGCGAAGCTGGAACAGATCGCGCTGCTGCTCAGGGACAAGGCCACGGCATGACCCGCATCAGCATGCTGACCACCACCGAGGCCGCGACCAGACTAAACGTCAGCAAACGCACGCTGATCCGGTGGCGGCAGTCCATCCCGATCATCGGACCGCCGCCAATCCGCATCGGCAACTCGATCATGTACGCCGAACAGGACGTGAACGGCTGGATACTCACCCAACGAGAGAAAGGCAAAGCATGAGAAGACAGACCGTAGATCCACGCATCAGATCGAAGGTCATCGCGACATGGGGCAACCGCTGCTGGCTCGGCATGCCGGGCTGCTCCATCACCGCGACGGAGGATGACCACATCATCCCGTTCAGCCACGGAGGCAGGGACACCGTGGCGAACCTGCGCCGCGCGTGCAAGCATTGCAACGCGATGCGTCAGGACCGCGTGCTGTCAGGATACGGCGCGACGATGCATGTCGTCATCGGACCGCCACGGGCCGACTTCGGCATGGCCATGCAGTCCATGCTCCGCCGTGACAGCATCGTTGTCAGCTTCGACAGTCTGCTGCGCGACCTGTGCCCGACGCAATCCAAAGCGACCGATGGGCTGCGCCTCGCCGCCGCGATGGCATGGGACGGCGCGGCCCGCACGCTGGCCAAGAGCTCGGAGCCGTTGGATGTGTGGCTGGTGCGCACGCTGCCACGCTCCCGCCGCCATCCCGACATGCTGGCCGAATGGCTGGCATTGGACTACGATGTGCATGTCATCGAGACACCGGCCGATTCCACGTTCGCTCTCGACCTCACGCCGCAGGAGTATCGGACGGCGCAGCAGTGGTACGCGCTGCATCTCACGCAGCAGGCCGTGGACGCCCGCCTCGCCGCCAGACGACAACGCCTCGCCGCTCTCGGACTCCGCCGCGACTCTCCGGCCGCTCGGCCGCGATGGTGACCCGCTTTTTTAAACAGTCGACGCCCAAAAGACCCCGCGCCAAGTCTTTTCTCCCCCCAGAACCATGCAAAAAGCATGAAAACGTTGGAAAACCAAGGAAAACACATCATGAATCAAGGAACGTTGGAAGGTTTCGAGGAATACACGCATCCCTACGGCATCAGCGGCCTTCAGGAGCAGGCGACCATGAATCTCATCAAAAGCTTCGTGGATGGCAAGACGTTGACGCCGGAAGCAACCTACATCTGCAAGTCGATGCTCTCGATAGCCAGGAACATCGACATCCAGAACAGCAAGGGACGCGAGATCAGCCGCAACATGACATCACTGCTCACATGGTTCCAGGAACTCAAGGCGATGTATCCGGAACAGCCGCAGCTCGACCCGACGCTGACCGACTTCATCTCCGACGCGAAGGCCGGACTGTGACCATGCTCATGCGCGGCGGCACGAAACGCGACGAAACGCGGCCGACCGACGGCGCGATCGTCGCACGGACTGCCGAGATGCTCGGCAAGCCGCTGCTGCCATGGCAGCGATACGTGGCCGACGTCGCCGGGGAAATCGACCCTGCCACCGGAACGTACTATTACGACCGTGTGGTGCTTTCCACTCCGCGCCAGTGCGGCAAGAGCACGCTGATCGATACCGAGGACACACGCAACGCTCTGCTCGGCCCAGACCGGAAGATCTATTACCTCGCGCAGACCGGCAAGGACGCCGAGAAGCATTTCAAGGACTTCGTGCAGCAGCTCTCAAAATCGAAGCTCGCGCCGTTCGCCCTCAAGCCGAGGCTTTCCAACGGCGGGATGGAGCAGCGTTTCCGCAACGGCAGCTTCATCTGCCCATTGGCCGTGACCAAAGTGGCCGGCCATGGCACGCAGATGGACAAATTCACCATCGACGAGGCATTCAGCTTGGACGACGAGACCGGCAAACTGATCCTCGACGGCATGGCACCGACCATGAACACGAGACTGCACTTCACCGGCGTCCAGCCCCAGATCTGGATAACCTCGACCGAAGGCACGGCAGATTCCACGTTCCTCAACGGCCTGCTCGACTCCTTCCGCGCCGGTAACGTGCCGAAACGCACCTGCTGGTTCGATTTCGGCATCCCCGACGACGCCGACCCCGAGGACTTCCAGACGATCCTGAAATGGCATCCCGCCGCCGGCCTGCTCTGGGACATCCGCCAATTGCGCGACTTCCGCGAGCAGTTCGCCGGCAACGAGGCCGGTTGGGCGCGCGCCTTCGGCAACCGGCGAGACAACGGAGTGGCCGAGCGCGTCATCCCCGACCAGCTATGGCAATCCACGTTGGCCACGCCGATCACGCCGGACCGGATCGACGGCCGACCTGTGGTGATCGCCGCCGCCGTGGACGTGGACGCCACGAACACGTCAGTCTCCGCCGCGATCGTCAACACGGACGGCACCGTGACCGTGCAACTGCTCGAAGTCCTGGACGGCACCGGCATGGCACCCGCCGAGATCACGAGAATCTGCGACACCTACCACGCTCCCCTGGTCATGGACTGCAAGGGACCAAACGCCGACCTGCACGACCGGCTCGCATCCATGACCGACGAAGCCGGTGATCCGCTTATCGACTTCATCGCCATGCAATCATCAGACTACCTCGCGGTCGGCCAGGCATTCGTCAGCGGCCTGCGGAACAAGCTGATCCGCCACGCCGCCGATACCGAGCTCGACGCAAGCGCGGCCAACTGCGCGAGGACGTGGAGCGGCGACGCATGGCGCGTCACACGGCGCGGCAGCACCGGGCTGACCTCACCGATCGAATCATGCATGCTGGCCGCGTGGGGCGCGCATCACCTGCCATCTGACGGCACGTTGCAAATCTTCTGACGTGTCACCGTTTGTCACCGTTTGTCACCGTTTGTCACCGTTTGTCACCGTTTGTCACCGTTTTTTTGGCAGTGACGGAACCACGGCCATATCCTCGGCGTCATGAATCTTTGGGAACGAATGAAGCTCGCAGGACGCGTGCTCACGCGCGGCGCGGACGGCACGGACATGCCGGACGGCATCAAGCCGCCGAAACGGGGGCCGGCCACCGAACCGTTGCAACTCTCAACCGTGTTCCGTGGCGTGCAGGTGCTTCAGACCGCCATCACCGGCCTGCCGATCGTGGAACAGCGCGGCGGCCGTGACCTGCCGGACGTGAGCCCCATGGTGTTGCAGCCGGACGTCTCCCGTTCCCGCCGTGATTTCATCGCCGACATCGTGGCATCGCTCGTGCTCGACGGCAACGCCTTCACGCGCATCGTGCGCGATTGGAAAGGCGAGATCGTCACCTGCGAGATGCTGCCGCCGCAATACGTGACCGTCACCGACGAAAGCGACGACCCGGCACGCCCCGACTTGCGGTTCTCCTATCTCGGCCATGCCTACACCGCCGATGACGTCGTGCACAGCAAATTCCTCAACGTGCCCGGCCGACTGCGCGGGCTCGGCCCCATCTCGGCGGCACGCGAGGAGATCGATGCCGCGCAGCTCGCCCGCGACTACAAGGCGAGGTTCTTCACGGACGGCTCGAACCTCAAGGGCTATCTGCGCACATCAGAGAACATCACACAGGAAGCCGCGCAGCAGGCCAAGGCATCATGGAAGGCGTCGGGCGAGGCCGGCGACATCAAGGTAGTCGGCAAGAACCTGGAATACGTGCCGCTCTCACTTAAGCCAGCAGACTTGCAGTTTCTTGAGACCCAGAAGTTCGACACCACGCAGATCGCCCGTCTGCTCGGCATCCCGGCAAGCATCATGCTCGCCGCCGTCGATGGCTCGAACCTCACCTACAGCAACATCGAACAGTCGTGGATAGAGTTCGCCGACTACACGCTGGCGGCCTACACCGGCGAGATCGAGGAGATCTTCAACCGGCTCCTGCCGCGCGGCCGGACCGCGAAGTTCGACTGGGACAGCTCGCAGCGCGCGAACATGAGCGACCGCTACACGGCCTACAAGACCGCCATCGAGGCCGGTTTCCTCACCATCGATGACGTGAGGCGCAAGGAAGGGCTGCCGGCACTCGGAAAGGAAGAAGACCAATGAACATCGAGAAACGCACAATCGCCTGGAAGGGCCTGACACTCCGCTCCGCCGACGACTCCGGCACCTCGACCGTGGAAGGCGTCGCCGTGCCGTTCGGCGACATCATCGACACATGGGACGGTGCGGAGACCTTCGACCGTGATTGCTCTTTCGAGGGACTTGACGAGGCGAAACTGTGCTTCGAGCACGGCGAGACCATCGGCCGCATCACCAAAGCGGAAAGCACGGACGACGGACTGCACATCACCGCGCGGATCAGCGACACGGCACGCGGCCGCGACGCCATGACCCTGATACGTGACGGCGTGCTCGACAGCTTCTCGGTCGGATTCATCCCGCTCGAATCGCAGAAGGACCGCGACGGCATCACCCACCGCCGCAAGGTCCGTCTGCTTGAGACCAGCATCGTGAGCTGGCCAGCCTACCAGAACGCGAAAATGACCAAATCAGCGGCACCAGCCGTGGAACAAAGGAAGGAAACCATGGAGAACAACAACGAACTGATGGACCTGATCCAGTCCATGCAGGAGGAACAGCGCGGCATCAAGGCCGAGATCAGCAAGATGGGCGCGAAACCGGCACCGGCTGCCATCGGCGCGGCGTACCGGAGCCACGGCGAATACATGCAGGCCCTCGCGCGAGGCGACGAACAGGCCATGACCGTGATGAAGGAATGCCGCGACCTGATTTCCACCAAGGACACCGGCAACACCGCCACCTGGATCGCCGACGACCTCAAACTGATCGAGGACCGCCGCAAGGTCTCACAGCTCCTGACCCATGACACGCTCCCGGCGACCGGCATGAGCATGGAATACCATGTCGTGACCTCCGACACCACAGCCGTCGGCAAACAGGAGACGGAAGGCTCAGAGCTTTCCTTCGGAAAAGTCGCCTTCGGCACCAAGACCGCCGACATCAACACCTACGGCGGCTACACTTCTTTGAGCCGCCAGACCATCGAACGCAGCACCACGCCGATGCTCAACACCGCGATCACCGCATTGCAGAACGCCTACGCGAAGGCCACCGAGAAGGCAGTGCGCGACCACCTGTACGCGGAGATCAAGGCGCAGCGCGACACATCCTCTAACGCCAACAAGATCGACGCGCCACAGTTGGCCAACATGACCATCGACGATTGGGTGTCGCTCATCATCGACGCGTCCGAACTGGCCGACGACCGCAACGTGTCGCTGACGCGCCTCGCGGTCTCCAAGGACGTGCTCAAGGCACTGGTGAAACTCAAGGATACCGGTGACCGGTTCTTCAACCTCAGCGGCGACGGGTCGGACACCATCGGAAGTTTCGACCTGACCGGCGTGGCCGGCACGTTCATGCGCGTCCCTGTCGTGCTGCTGCCGAACGCCGATGCCGGATTGGCCAGTTTCATCGATCCCGCCGCCGTGACCGTCTGGGAGTCCGGCGGCCCGGCGCAGTTGACCGACGGGAACGTGACCGGCCTGACCAACAGCTACAGCGTCTACGGGTATATGGCGGTGGCCACGACCCATGCGGACGGCCTGATTCCGGTGAAGTTCGCCGCGGCATGATGATCGATGACAACATCCTGCTGCAACGGCTCCGCGACGAGGTTGGAGTGCCGGCCGGAGAGGACGAACGGCTCACGGTCAAACTCGCGGCGGCGAAGCGATACGTCGCGCACGCGGTCGGCACCGCCACCGTCGATGACGATCTGCTGGCCGATTGCATCGTCTCCTGCGCGGCGGACCTGTTCAACATGCGTGACGCGCGCCTGGGCGTGATGGACGTGGGCGATTCGACTGTGGAACCGTTCAGGATCTCCACCGACCCGCTCCGCTCGGTCTGGCCGAAACTCCGCGCCGCCGGCGTGCTCACCGGGGGCATGGTGATTGCATGAACATCCAGGAACAACGAGCCGCGCTGATGAACACGCTCACCGACATGCTCGATGGACTGGTCAGCAGCGTCAGCATCGACGCCCAACTGATCCGCCCGGCGGCCGGCAAAGTCGCGGTGTTCATCGAACCGCCAACCGTGGAATGGCCATCATGGGGCCCGCCGGAACCGGTCTGGACGTTGGACGTCATCGCCGGCACGCCGGCCACGCAGCCATCCGCAGTCGATGACATCCTCACAGCGCTCGACCGGCTCGCCGAACGTGGCCTGAACATCCAGAAGGCCACGCCCGCGACTTGGAACCTCGCAGGAGCCGGCACGCTGGCGGCCTACCAGGTCGTGCTGAACGCTCTGGAAACCGAATAAGACAAGGAAAGGAAAAAATCATGGCTGGAAAGATCCGCACGCTCGGACCAGGCATCTTCAAAATCACCGACACCGAAAACGGCAGGGACTTCAGCGCCGACCTGACCAAGGCGCAGCTAAACCCGTCGAACAGCAGCGACGACCCGACCACCTACCTCGACGGATCAGAGGAGACGAACACCACGACAACATGGACGTTCGAGGGCACCGTGGGCGACGACTTCAGCGAGGACGGTCTGGCCGTCTGGCTCTTCGACCACAAGGGCGAGACGCTGCCGGCCCAGTTCGTCCCGAACAATACCGGCAAGATCCAGTGGACCTTCAACGTCACCATCGCGCCAATCGCCATCGGCGGCGACGTCAAATCGAAGAACACGAACGATCTGAGCTTCGCCGTCACGAACGTCGCCCACGCACCGTACACGGGCAAGTGATGAGTGATGGCTGACAAGGCATTGATGGTCGTCGGCCAGAAACGCTTCGTTCAGACGATGCGCAAGGCCGGCGCGGACATGGACGACCTGAAGGAAGTGAACCGCGCGGCAGCGCAGATCGCACTGCCCGCCGTCCGCAACCTCGCCCCACGAGGCAAAACCGGCCGGCTGGCCGGCAGCCTGCGTGTCGGAGCGACGAAACGCGCCGGCGTCATCCGCGCCGGCCGCAAGGCCGTGCCCTACGCAGGACCAGTCAACTACGGGTGGCCCGCCCGCCACATCAAGCCACGTCTCTTCGTCAACAACGGCGTCGCCTCCACCGAGAGCCAATGGCAAAAGGTCTACAAGGACTTCATCGACAAGACACTGAAGCAAGTGAAAGGAAAATAATGGCAACCACGAGAATCACCTACACGGACGGTACCAGCGAGACCGTGCCGATCACGATGCGCGCGACATGCAAGGCCGAGGCGCACGCCATCGACGTGGGCTGGGGGCCAATCACCCAGTCACCCGTCCGTTCCGGCGCATACGCGGCCTACGCGGCCCTGCGCATGGCCGGCCGCAATCTGCCAGACTTCGAGCATTGGCTGGACACCGTGGCCTCATTCGACCTCGCTGCCGCGAAGGAGGAACCGGAAGAGGGAAACCCTACGGACTAGCCGCGTGGCCACAAGACTCGCTCGGCCGTCTCTCGTTCCTCCTGGCCAACCGTTTCGGCGGCACGCCATGGCAGTGGAGGAACGAGGCCGACGAATTGGATTGGGGCACCGGACTGGCCGAACTGCTCAAGGAAGCCGAATCACGGAAGGAGTGAAACGTGGCGCACAGCGCGATCATGAGCGTGCGCATCACCGGCAACGCCGATGATGCCGTCAAGGCGTTCGAGAAGACCACTACGAAGGCGGCCGCTTTCGGCAGCGCCATCGGCGGATTGGCCGTCAAGGGCGTGACCGCGCTGTGGGACACGGTAAAGGGCTTCGCCGGCGATGTGGTGAACATGTCGGACAGCACCGACAAGTTCATGAACACCATGAGCTTCGCCGGCATCGACACCAAAGCCGTGCAGGCAGCCGCGAAGGAAACCCGCAAATACGCCGACGACACCGTGTACGGGCTCGATGACATCCAGAACACCACCGCGCAGCTCGCGGCAAACGGCATCGGCAACTACATGGAACTGACCGAGGCGGCCGGCAACCTCAACGCGGTGGCCGGAGGCAACGCCGACAGTTTCAAGAGCGTCGCGATGATGCTCACCCAGACGGCCGGCGCGGGAAAATTGACCACGGAGAACTGGAACCAGCTTGCCGACGCCATTCCGGGCGCGTCCGGCAAACTCCAGGAGGCGCTGCTGAAGAACGGCGCGTATACGGGCAACTTCCGCGACGCCATGTCCAAGGGCGAGATCACCGCAGACGAGTTCAACAAGGCGCTCATGGACCTCGGCATGACCGACGTGGCGAAACAGGCCGCGACATCGACCAGCACCATCGAGGGAGCCATGGGAAACCTCGAAGCCGCCGTGACCGGCGGTCTGACCGACGCGTTCAACCTGTTCAAACCGGCCGTGACGGGCGGCATCAACGCCGCATCGGCCGCCGTGACCAGCCTCGCTACCACCGGTGTCCAGGGATTGCAGACGTTCTTCGGCCAGGTCAAGGACACCGGAGCGTTCACCTCGCTGCAGTCGGCCGCGCAGTCGGTCGGCGGTGGACTCCAATCACTGTGGACCGGCATCATGGCCGTCGTGAACGCGATGACCGGAGGACAGCCCGCCGGAACCGCGTTCGGCAACGCACTCAACACCGTCGCAACCGCCGCGCAGACGGTCGGCGGCTGGCTGAAGACCGCAGGCAACTGGATCAGCCAGAATCTGGATCTTGTGACCCCGCTCGTCGCCGCGATCGGCGGCGCAGTGGCAGCCGTCACCGCCGTGACCACCGCAATGCAGGTCGCCGCCGTCGCTCAGGCGGTGCTCAACGCGGTCATGGCCGCGAACCCGATCATGCTGGTCATCACGCTCATCGCCGCGCTCACGGCCGTACTCACCTACTTCTTTACCTGCACCAACACCGGCCGGGCCGTGTGGTCGAGCTTCACGAGTTTCCTGGGCTCCTGCGTGCAGGGCATCACCGGTTTCTTCTCCGGCCTCGGCTCCACCATCGTCGGCATCTTCAGCTCGGCGGCGAACGGTGCTAGGAACGCGTGGAACGGCGTGGTCGGCTGGTTCCGAGGCCTGCCGGGCACCATTGGCGGTTTCTTCTCCAACGCCGGCAGCATCCTCGTCAACGCAGGCGCAAGCATCATCAACGGCTTCTGGGACGGCCTCAAAGGCGCCTGGAACAACGTGACCGGCTGGATCAGCGGCATCGGCGACTGGATCAAGGCCCACAAAGGCCCGATCAGCTACGACCGTCGCCTGCTCATCCCCGCCGGCCAGGCCATCATGACCGGCTTCGCCCAGGGCCTCAACACCGGGTTCGACAGCAACGTCGAAACCGCCATCGGCCGCGCCAACCGCAGACTAGCGGCCATGCCACTCAACCTCTCCGCCCAAGGCAACACGGCCACGCCAGCCGTGATCAACACCTGGAACGTGGAAATCAACGGCGAGGTCATCGACAAGGACGGCACCGCCAAGGCCATCAAACGGCTCCTGGCCGACTACGACGCAAGGAGGTCATGAGATAGATGCAGCAATGCTTCATGTTCATCGACACAGGCAACGGCACCGGCTGGACACCGGTGAACGATTCCACCAAGGATGTAGCGGCCCTGGACTCTTTCACCATCGATTGGGGAAGTGACGGCATCGACGAACAACCCGAACCTGCCGTGATGTCGTTCACCCTCCGCGACCGCACCGGACGGCTCGCAGGCCAGGCATTGACACTGGCCGGCATGAAAGTGGTCGTCCAATTCTCCAACCAGCCTCGATGGATGGACCTGACGCCAGCGATGGGCTGCTGGCGCGATCTGCGCATCCCCATCGACTCGCTCCACAAGATGTATTCGCCAGACTCGCCAGACTCGCCAGACTCGCCATCCGAAACAATGTTCGCCGGCAGCGTGTCCACCGGCGGCAGCATCGAACCGGCCAGCGACGGCGGATGGCTGCTCAAACTCTCCGCCACATCGAGGATGGCCATATGGAAACGCCTGCAATCCCAAGGACCGACAGACACGGCCGCGAAATGGGACGGCGCGCACTGGATAGGCACGCCATCCGCACGCCTCAAGGAGATGAACCGCAGGGCCTCGGCGCAGGGAGCGCCGGAAGCCCAACTGGACGGGCTCGCCCTGCCGTCAAGCGTCGCACCATACACGCCATCCGACCACCCATCGCAGCTCGACCTGCTGCACCGGCTCACCGTCGGGCCACGACTCCCTCAATGGCACGAAGTCTACGACGGCGCGGCATCCACCATCAGGCCGCTGTTCCTCGCCGACCCAATCGCCGTGCATCTGTCAACCGATGGCCGACTCAACGTCCTCACCGACGGAGAGACACGATACGCACTCTCGGCGGCCGACATCGAGGCATCGACGGATCTGAGCATCACCGAACCTTTGACACAGGTCGTCATCAACGCGAAACGCGTCAAATCGGACAACGGCAAGCTCTCTTTCGACGACGTGGAGATCACGATGGGAGACCAGGACCGTCTGCCACCACAATTGACCGTCATGCAGAAGAGCCTCACCGTCGATTCCGACATGCTCGCCGTGGACGACTCGGGCGGTGTATGGAACAGCGGCGGCACCTCGAACGTCAGCGCCACGGACCGCGCCAACATCGCGCAATGGCTCGAATCGCACGACCTGCGCATGGTACCGGAGACAGTGACGTTCAACAGCACGCGAATCGACCCGGCACGCCGGCCATGGCTGTACAAGGCAAGCCCATCCGGCCCGTTCATCATCGTCAAGGCCAAATCGTCGGCCCTGACCGGCTCAGACGGCCGACCGTCCTTCACCGGCCCCATCACGACCATCGGCGGGACGCTCTCATACCGGTGGCGTTCGGGCAAGCCCACACTCACCCAGGAAGCGACGCTGGCCGCGCTCCGGCCGCTGCTGACGGAACGGATCACATGGGCCGACCTGCCCACCCTCAGCTGGCAGCAGCTCGACCTGCACATCTGCGACCTCTCGATGATCCAGATCATCGACACTTCTTCGCCCACCGCCGAAAAGGAAGGAACACAATGACAGCAACAACACCCATCTACGGGCTCTCATATCCGGAAGGCTCCGACCTCGTGTCATCTGCGGCGGGGTCGTTCAAGGCCATGGCCGACACCTTCGAGACCGCGCTGGACACCGTCGACAGACGCTCCACCCCAGCCGGTGCGACACCTGTGATCGCCACCACGCTCGAATCGCTGAAGGCACAGACGGCCACGGTCGGCCAGACCGGCTTCGTCACCTCGGACGGCGACAACACCGGCCCGTACATCTGGGACGGGACCAGCTGGCATCACGCACACTGGTACACCGCCGATGACAAAGCCAAAACAACGCTCGTCAACAAATCAGGCTGGAAATGCGAATACATGATGAAACATGGATTCGTTTACGTCACGGTTAATCTTTCGGACAGTGGCACCAAAGGATGGAGCGAAAGCCAAATGCCAGGCACACTCCCCGAAGAAGCACGACCGCCGCTCGAACTGAATTTCGCACCGATATGCTCCAACAACAATTCAATCGGTGTATTCATCGTCAAACCCACCGGAGTCATCGTCTACTCGCGTCGCGGAGGCGGGCAAATCTCCGACAATCGTTATGCAACCATGATGTGGCCGGCCGCATGACGGATCTCATCATCGCCATCGTCGGCGCGGTCGGCGCGGTCGTCGGCGCACTGGTCTCCACCCTCTCGGCCGCCGCCAAGAACAAGATGGAAGCCTACAGGCTCGCGCAGAAGATGCAGGCCGACAACCAACGCCTCTGGCAATGGAACCGGCAACTCATCGACCACATCTACCGCCGCGCCCCACCACCACCGCCGGAACCACCTGAAGACCTTTTCAACTAAGAACGGAGCCAACATGAGCGACATCATCTGGAAAGGAAGCCCGAACCACTACGTGGGACGCAACGGCTACGGCGTCACCCACATCACTTTGCACATCATGGTCGGATACCTGGCCGGCACCGATTCCACGTTCGCCAGCCAGTCAAGCCGTGCCTCGGCCCACTACGGCGTCGGCGCGACCGGAGAGATCCACCAATACGTGTCGGAGCTCGACGGCAGCTATTCCGACGCGAACTACGCATCGAACAATTCGACCATCAGCATCGAGCATGAGGGAGGAATGGCCAACGGTGCGGTCTGCACCCAGGAGTGCATCGACGCAAGCGCGCGCCTCTGCGCCGACATCGCGCGCAGGTACGGGTGGACGAAACTGTGGCACGACGGGCTGAAAGGCAATGTCTGGCTACACCGGGAGATCCCAGGCACAGACCACCTCGCCTGCCCAGACCTCGCGCCCAACGGCCTGCCCTACCGGCAGATCATCGACAAAGCAAATCAGATACTCGAAGGAGGAACCATGTCAAACGCAGGCGATGAAGTATGGAACTGGGCCTACAAGCCCGCCGGAAAGAACGCCACACCGGGCGGCAACATGTACAACCTGCTCGCCTACGAGCTGCCGCAGCGTGTCCGTGACAGCATCATGCAATACAGCTACAAGGGATCGGCACCGGGCGGCAACATCTACAACACAATCTGCTTCGAGATCCCCGGAATGCTGAAACAGCTCACCAAAACCATCGAGAAGCAGCAGCAGCAGATCAGCGAACTGTCCGAAAAAATCAGCAAGCTGGAAGGGACCACGAAATGACCGACACAACGGAAAACCGACTACCAGCGACCAGCACAACGGAAGTAACCGTGATGCCGGTCTCCGCGCAGATACAGGCCGCCACCGATGACGATACCGAGGCATCGACGCCGAGAATCGACGGCGGCACAATATCCAGATTCTTCGTGCTGCTCCTTGCGCTTGTCAACCAGGCATTGACCATGTTCGGCCATCCGGTGCTCAACATCGATGACACGACCATCACGCAGCTCGTAAGCCTCGCATGGACAGCCGGCAGCGCCATCTGGTGCTACTGGAAGGACAACGACGTGACGAAGGCGGCTCGCACCAAGAAAGCACGGCTCTCGGCACGCCACGCGGCCTAAACGTCAAGTCTGACGGCAGCCGTTGCCGCCCGTAAACGGCCATCGGGCATGGCCACGTAATGCTCTGTGGTCTCCACAGACTCATGGCCGAGCAGTTCGGCCACGACGAAGAGATCATGCGTCGTCGCATACGTCACCGTGGCGAATCTGTGCCTCAGCGTGTGTGCGCCGTATCCGTCTGGCAGCAGATGGCTGATGTGGTCGCCGGCATATGATTCTTCGACGTGGCCTCCGAACCGGCCGGGGAACAGGTAGCCATGCGCGTCCATGATGATGCCGGCCAGATCATCCGGCAACGGCACTATGCGCTGCTTGTCGCCTTTGCCGCGCACGATCAATGACCGGCCGGCGCTGTCGGCCACCACGTCATCGCTGTGGACCCGCGCAATCTCGCCACGCCGCAGTCCGCACTCCGCGCCCAGCCGGATCATGAGTCTTTCCGACGGCGTGGCCATCTCCATCGCCGCAGCGATGTAACGGTCCGGGCATGGTCTGGGATGCGCGTGCGGCTTCTTCACCCTTGGCACGTCCAGACTCGGATCATCCGACCGTCTGCCGCTTTTATGCAGCCATCGGAAGAACGACGATATGGTGTTCCTGTATGCTTTGCGCGTCTCTGGTTTCCATTGTTGTCGCGCAAAGACCTGCACGATCTGCTCCGTGGTCACGTCTTTGGGGCCTGACGGCATGAGTAGCCATGATAGATGGATCATCTTGTATCGTCGGCTTTTGATGGTTTGTGCTGATAGGCCGGCCGCCCTAAGGGTGTCAGTCCACCCTTCGATGCTTTTGCGCCATGGGACCGGTGCGCTGATTTTGTTTCTCATGATCCATCATGGGCATCCTGATCTTCACGCGGCTAAACTGAGCTTGGATAAGCTCAGAAGCCCCATGGATTTGAACCTTGGACCTCTGGTGTCCCCAGAGGTCCAAGGTTCAAATCCATGCCCCGCTACTGATGAAAGCTAGGAATTGCAACAGTTCCTAGCTTTTTTGTTTTCCGTCAAATCTCACCAAAACCAATTTCCGGACAAAATCTGGACAAAATCCGACAAAAACCGGGTATATCAGCCGAGTTCATCAATCGCATGTGCCGAAAGTATGGAGAAAATGCGCCGGATCCGCCAATCGCATGTGCCGAAAGCGAAGATTGCCGCTCAAGGCTGAAAATCCAACGTTCTCCAAGGTTGCACGCGCTACGTTGACCTCGCCAACCACATATCACCAGATATAAGGAGAACAAGGCAATGCATTATATGAATCAAGCGAACGCGCACAACGCGACGCAGGACACCACAATGCAAGACAGCGCAACGCACGATACGGCAACAAAGGCAACGCAGGACACCGCGCCGCTGAAAGGCATCACCGTGATTGACTGGACGCAGGTGCAGTCCGGCCCGTCGTGCACGCAGATGCTCGCATGGATGGGCGCCGACGTCATCAAGGTGGAGAAGGTGCAGGGCGGAGATCCGACACGTAATGAAATGAACGACGTGGATGGCTCGTACTCCCTGTACTTCCTTCAGCTCAATGCCAACAAGAAATCCATCACGCTGAACATGAGAGATCCGGAAGGCAAGAAAATCCTCGCCGAACTCCTGAAGAAAGCCGACGTGTTCGTAGAGAATATCGGCCCGGGAGACGTGGAAAAGCTTGGTTTCGGATGGAATGACGTACATGCGATCAATCCGCGTCTGATCATGGCGTCGCTGAAGGGCTTCAACAAGGGCAGCCGGTTCGAGCATGTCAAGGCGTTCGAGCCGGTCGCGCAGTCCGCAGGCGGTGCCGCTTCCACCACCGGCTGGTATGACGGCGAGCGCAATGTGCCCACGCAGTCCGGCGCCGCATTGGGCGATTCCAACAGCGGAATGCATCTGCTGATCGCCATTCTTTCGGCGCTGTTGCAGCGCGAGCATACCGGTGAGGGTTGCTATGTGTACCAGTCGATGCAGAATGCGGTGCTGAACTTGTGCCGTGTCAAGCTGCGCGACCAGTTGATTCTCGACCGTTTGGGCAAGCTTTCCTACTATGACTGCTACCCGAATTATGAGTGGGGCAAGCAAGGCAAAGCCATTCCGCGCGCAGCGAATGCGGAGGGTGGTTTGGTGCTTGGCTGGTGCTACCGCGCGAAAGGCTGGGAGCATGACCCGAACGCTTACGTATATATAGTGGTTCAACAGTCCAAGAAGGGCTTCGAGAATTTCTGCCATGCGATGGGATTCGAGGATTGGCTGACCGACCCGCGTTTCAATACCGCCAATGCGCGTGACGAGCATAAAACCGAGGTGTACCAGCGTGTTGAGGCGTACACCATGCAGTTCGACAAGTACACGCTGACCAAGGAATTGGGTGCGAAGGGCGTGCCGGTCGGCCCGGTGTTGGATTGGTATGAGTTGGAGAACGATCCTGATTTGAATGGGGATGGCACGATTGTGACCATTGACCAGCAGGATGCGCGCGGCGATTTCAAGACGATCGGCATGCCGTTTACGATGAGTAATTTCGTGCCGGATTACCAGCGTGCGCCGAAGCTGGGCGAGCATAACCGTGAGATTCTGCATGCGTTGGGATATGACGACGATCAGATCGCTTCGCTGCGCGATTCCGGTGTGATCGGCGGCAACGATGGTGTGCAGGCTGATTTGAAGTAACGCACGTTAGCGCGCACTGGCGCACGAATAAGGGCGGATCACAAGATTCGCCCTTATTTGTTATGCGTCACATCCATTGCAGTCCACGCCCCGCACTTCCGCACACAATCCCATGTCTTACGTCTTACGGTTTACCGTCACAAAAAGCGCATGCAGTAACGGAACGTTGGAATTTCAACGTTCCGTTACTGCATGCGCTTCGTGAGCTACAGTGAGGATACTGAATCAGCCCACGCAGAAGGGGACGAGCCAGATCCACAGCAGACAGGTGGCCGCGAATGCCACCGTGGCGACGGCCGTGGTCGAGGCGCCTTCTTTTACATAAATGTTGTAACGGCTGGAAATAATGATGCCTGAGAACGCCGGCGGCAACGCGACCGCCATCACCAGCATCGAAATCTTGTTCATGTCACCGCCCATGCCACACAACAGCGCCACGCCAAGGAACACTGCAGGCGTCAGAATCAGGCGGAAGAACGTGTTCCAGATGGTTTCCCAACCGAGCGAGAATTTCACCGTGGAAAGCGCGAGGCCCGCGGAAAGCACGGCCACACCGGAATTCGCTTTGGCGATCAGATCGAAGGTCGGCGCCACCTGGCTTGGCACATGAATGCCCACCAACACTAGGAAAATGGCCAATAACGACGCCCAGCAGATCGGTTGCTTCAGTGCGTCGAGCAACGCCTGCAGATTGCCGTTGCGGTTCTTTCCCGTATTCGACGTGCCATGCACCATAAGTTCGGCGGTTTTGTCGGTTGCGGCATCTCGTGCCGGGTCAAGCGTGATATCGCCTTTTGCATTGGCCTTTGCATTGACCGCGTTTTCGGCCTGTACGCTAAGCTTCGCTCGGTCTTTGGCCTGGCCGAGGTTGATCAGATACATGCCGATCGGAATGGTCACCACGTTGACCACGATGGAAATAATGGCTATGACGAGATTCGTGCTGACGGTGTTGCCGTAAATCGGATCAAGCACAGCGAATCCAAGGAAACCAATCGTCGGAGATCCTGCGATCAGAGCACAGACGGCCGCCTCCTGAATGCTGCGGTGGAACAGCAACCGGCACAGATAATAGCTCACCATAAACATGACGATGACGCCGATGAAACTGATGGCGGTCAATGTTGCGTCTTTCGCAAGCATTGCACGGGTCGATTTGATGATGGACACAAATAACGCCGCAGGAAGCGCGATATTCAACACAAGTTTATTAAGTCCCTGCCGCTGATCGTCATCAAAATAACTGAATTTTCCACAAATATACCCTAATGCCATAATGACAATAATTGGCACGATGTCGTCAACAAGTATGTTTATCACTGTCGTTCTTTCTTTATATTTTTTCTATCTGCAATCTTCTGCAATATTGTTTGATTGCTGATATTGCGGATATTGCAGATACGTTGATCGGATCATTGGTTTTCAGGCAGAAAAAGTGGGCGCACGCATTCCACCGTTCGCACGCCCACATGTCATACCGACAGCCGATGCGCTACATGCGAGCGCCGGTCGCGTAGTCGTACATGGTGACTTCGGAATCAACGAGGGCTCCGACCACCGGCTTCGGATTCAACGCTCCGATATTGCCGGATTCCTTGCCCGCATACTGCGCGATCTGCACATGCACGAAGCTTGGCTTGCCTGATTCGACCGCCTCGCCGACCATGCGTTCGACTTCTTCCGGAGTGGTGGCATAGTAACCTTTACCCCCGAACGCTTCGAGGACCTTCTCGTAATGCGCGTTGTAGGTAAGCGTCAGCGGCGACGGATCACCGTCCGCTCCAAGGTTTTCGAAGTCGCCGCGGTAGATACCGCCGTTGTTGAGCACCACGAAGGTGATGGGCAGCTGGTAGCGGCAGGCCACCTCCACTTCCATACCATCGAAGCCGAATGCGGAATCGCCGCCGATGTACAGCACTTTCTTGCCAGTGGAAAGCGCCGCGCCAATCGCATAGCCGGTGCCGCAGCCCATCACACCCCACGTGCCGCAGTCCAAACGATGGCGCGGTTCGAGCATGTCGATGATGTTGCGGCAATCATCGAGCGAATTGGCTCCCTCATTGGTGAGAATGAGATCTTCATGGTGTTTGTTGTACACCTTTTTGATGGCTCCCAAGGCGTTGAAATGGCTCATGGGCAGCTGATCGGATTGTTCGCGAGTTTCAAATTTCGCCACGTTTTTCGCGCTGGCTTCCTTCAGCATGTTCAGCCAGGTTTCGTCAGCTTTGAACGGGTATTCTTCCAGAGATCCGTTGAGCAGCGTCATGGCGGAACGAATATCCCCCACGATTGGTACGTCGATACTGCGCGTGTTTTCGATTTCTTCCGGATTGATGTCGATTTGGATGAATTTCACATGTTCGTTCCACGTCTTGCCCTGGCCGAACGACAGCATCCAGTTGAGTCGCGCGCCGACCAGCAATACCACGTCGGCGTTGCGTAGCGCGGTGGAACGGCAGCTTGCCGTGCTGTGTGGGTCGGTATCGGGCACTACGCCTTTGGCCATGGACATTGGCTGGAATGGAATATCCGTTTTCTTGACGAATTCGCGGATTTCCTCTTCGGCGCGGGCGATTGCGGCGCCTTTGCCGATCACCATGAGCGGACGTTCGGCCTGCTGCAGCAATGCGAGCGCCGCGTCGATGGATTCGCGTGCCGGCACCATGGCGGGGGCCGGGTCGGTTGCCGTCCACATCAGGCGGTCGGCTTCGCTTTGGCTCAGGGTCTGTGCCACGGTGTCATCGGGGAAATCGATGTACACCGCGCCTGGGCGTCCTGAAGAGGCGATATGCATGGCACGGGCCACCGCGAGCGGAATATCTTCGATGCGGTCGATGCGCAGCGAAGCCTTGCAGAACTGCTTGGCGTAGTTCATCTGGTCGAGGCCTTCGTATTCGCCTTCCTCAAGGTCGACCACATGGCGGGTTGAGGAGCCGCCGATCATGATGACCGGATAGCCGTTCACCGTGGCTTCCAGCAGTGCCGGTAGACCGTTGAGGAATCCCGGAGCGGATACCGTCAACGTGACAGCCGGCCGACCGGTGATGAATCCGTCGGCCGCGGCCGCGTTCACAGCGTCCTCCTCATGGCGCATGCCCACGAATCGCATACCCATGCCCTGCGCGATGCGCGCGAAATCGGTGACGGGAATGCCGACCACGCCATACATGTTTCGTATGCCGTTGGCCATCAGCACCCGCGCCAGATAATGCGGCGCATCGGTGACCTTCCGATCATCGGCTCCCTGCCGTTCGGCATCCGCACGCATGCTCGCGACCATCGTTTCATCTGCATGTTCTTCTGTCATCGCAACCTCCATTCGTATCGACGACGCCATGATTGTAGATACGTGAAAATGGGAGTTCGTCAGCAGAAAAATATGTTCGTCTGCGGCTTAATTTCAACGTTTTCAGCATGATATAGCCGTATTCTCACGCACATGCGGAATATATTGCAGCTGAAATATCGCAACTCTCATCGAGAAGCATCACCTCCGCGAGACGACATCATCGCCGCATATCATCGTCGCCGTACCGCATACAGCATGAACGCCCCGCAGCACATCACGGCAGCCGCCAAACCCAACACCAGCCCCATCGGACTTCCTGTCTGCGGCATTTCCTGCTCGGGGGCATAAAGGTTGTCGACATTGAACGTCAGCAGGCTATCCTCACGTTCCACCACATCGTTCAGCACCATCATTTTCTGCGCGGTGACGGCCTCATCCAATCCCACGGACTGGTATCCGACCTTGATATTGACCTCGCCGGCACCCGTTGCATGCCAATACACGGTGGTTCCCTCCAGTTCGGCCCAGCCGACTGCCGTGGGCTCGTCGTCCTCGTCGAACACGGCCGGACCTTCGATCGTCGCCGTGAATACGCCCTCGATCGGCTGTCCACTCGAATCCAGCAACTGCACGAACAGGCTTCCGGACCGCAATCCCTGTCGATCATCACGCGTCACCCTCGAAGAAACCGGCAGCTTGTTCGCGGCCTCCTCCCAAAGCTCGTTGACCTTGCTTTCCAGCCCGTCCATCACCGAGAAGAGGTATTGCTCATGCCTGACCCACACCTTTTGGTCGTCATAGTTGCGGTGCACCAGCACGCCGATCGCCGCATACGTGAGCACCGGTTCCCCGTCATGTTGATATTCGGACAGCAGCCATGCGAGGCGCCGCGCCGCTTCCGTATTTTCCACGGTGGTGGTTTCGGTGACCTTATAGTCGGTCATGCTTTCGATTTGCCGGCAATAATAGAATTTGCCCGATCTCGATTCCGCGTTCACCCCGATCACATACGGTTTTCCATCGAGAAAATAGTTGTAATGCTTGCCGTTCGCGCGCAGCAGCTGTTCGGCGGCCAGCGCGGCCGGGCAGGTCATTCCCACGATTATGATGCAGGCCGCCAATACCGCGGCCAGAATCGCAAGCGTATGTCGTTTCATCGCATTCATCGCATCGTCCTTTCGATATGCACATCGTTGTTGTCGTAATTCAACAGGCTTGCATACTTGCGATTGCCACATGGCCTTTTTTAAGGGTTGTGGTCGGAGGACGTTCTTTTGCCGTTTTTGTGGACAACTTCGCTTGTCAGCAAACGTAACTTATCCACAAAAAACGTTTTACCAATCGTAGGTAAACAAGTTATCCACAAAGGGTGGAAATCGCTGGTCGGAAGATAGTTCACCCAAATCCACCTTTTCTCCTCTATAATCGGCGGTATGGCAGAAGAAGATAAGAGCGCGGAACCGCGCACCACCGCAACCAAGCAACCAGCCGTCAAGAAGACGACCGCCAAAAGCGCGGCCGCCAAAACGGCATCGGCAACGTCTCAGACGCCTAGCAAGCGCACCGCCGCAGCCAAAAAGTCCACGGCATCCACCGCTCGCAAGCGCACCACCAAAGCGAAGGCCGCCGCACCGCAAACGGTCGGCGAAGCCCCAGCCCCCGTCATCGAACGCACCAGCCCCGAACAGTTCGGCCGCGTGAACGTGCTCGACATCACCCCGAACGTTGAGAACGGCCTGTTCCCGGCACGCGTGGAGCTCGGCGAAGCATTCAACGTCACCGCCCAAGTGTTCATCGAAGGCCGCACCAAGGCAGGAGCGACCGTGTCCGTGCGTAACGCACGCGGCCGCGAGGTTGAACGTTTCGCCATGACCTGCACCAATCCGGGCCTCGACCGCTGGGAAGCCATGGTCAAGATCGGCGAACACAGCGATCTGAAGCCGTGGGATGCCGATTATGCCGCCGTCAAGCGTCAGCTGGGCGAATGGCAGATCGTGGTCGAAGGCTGGGAAGACACCTACCAGTCTTGGCTGCACGACGCCGCCATCAAGGTTGAAGTGAATGACGACGTGGAGAATGCGCTGGAATCCGGCGCACAGCTGCTCGCACGTTGGGCTGACGCGAAGGATTCCAAGCTTTCCGCAGCCGACAAGAAGGTGCTGCGCGACGCCGCCAAGACCATGGAAAACAAGTCGCTGAGCGCCGAAGAGCGTCTCGCCGCAGTCCAGAGCAGCGACATCGAGCAGCTGCACGAAACCAACCCGTTGCGCGACGGCCTGTCCGAATCGAATCCGCAGCGTTTCCGTGTGGAACGCCCGAAGTCCAGCTTCGCCTCCTGGTATCAGTTCTTCCCACGTTCCGAAGGAGCCTACTACGGTGAAGACGGCAAGATCGTTCCCGGCAACCTCAAGACGTCGATCGCCGGCTTGGAACGCGCCGCAGCCGAAGGCTTCAACATTGTGTATTTGCCGCCGATCTTCCCGATTGGCGTGACCAACCGCAAGGGACGCAACAATTCCCTGGTAGCCGGCCCGAACGATCCGGGCTCCCCGTTCGGCATCGGCTCCGAACTGGGTGGCCACGACACCGTTGACCCGCAGCTTGGCACCATGGACGATTTCAAGGCATTCTGCGAGCGCGCCCACGAGCTGGGCTTGGAAATCGCGCTTGATTTCGCTTTGCAGTGCTCGCCTGACCATCCGTGGGTCAAGGCGCATCCGAACTGGTTCCGCACCAAGCCGGACGGCACCATCGCATTCGCAGAGAATCCACCGAAGAAGTATCAGGATATTTACCCGATCGACTTCAATGCCGACATGGAAGGCATCGAAAAGGAAGTCGAACGCATTATGGATCTGTGGGTCAAGGCGGGTGTGACGATCTTCCGCGTTGACAATCCTCACACCAAGCCGGTGCGTTTCTGGCAGGATGTGATTGCCGCCGTTACGAAGAAGCATCCGGAAGTGCTGTTCCTTGCCGAGGCGTTCACCCGCCCGGGCATGATGCGCGCGCTGAGCTATGTGGGCTTCACGCAGTCGCACTGCTACTTCCCGTGGCGTAACACCAAGGAAGAGCTCGAAGAGTACCTCGAAGAGACCAACGGCAATGGCGGCTTCTACCAGCACAACACGTTCTGGCCCACCACTCCGGATATTCTCACCGCCTACGTGCGCGACAACGGCATTGCCGGCCATGCGGTGCGTGCGGTGCTCGCCGCTATGGGCAGCCCGAGCTGGGGTATTTACAACGGCTACGAGCTGATCGAAAACAAGCAGCGTCCGGGCTTCGAAGAGCAGATCGACAACGAGAAGTACGAAGTCAAGGTGCGCGATTGGGACAGCACCGAAAAGTACGGCATCGCCGAACTGCTGACCTCGCTCAACAAGATCCGTGACACTCACCCGGCTTGCCGCAGCTACCACAACCTGCACATTCTGCCGAGCGACGACGCGGGCGTGATCGCATTCCTGCGTCAGACTCCGGCCGAACTGACCGGTACCGGCAAGGCAGATACGATGATCGTGATCGTGAACCTCGACGGACACAACGCGCACCAGTCCATTGTGCACATCGAGCTTGGCGACTTCGGTTTCGCCACCGACAAGCCGCTCAAGGTGCATGATGAGCTGACCGGCCGCGACTTCGAATGGGGTTACGACAACTACGTTTCGCTCGCCCCTTGGGCCGACGTGGCACACGTGCTCACCGTAGTCGAAGACTGATTGAGTCTCAATCGATCTGATTAATCTCGGTCAGCTCGACTAGAAATTCGTTTCGATTCATACCACAATACCGGTTCCACTTCGGTGGAAAGCGGTATTGTGGTTACTGATAATGCAAACTGCCCAATCTCAAGGAGAAATGACATGGCAGAAACCTTCAACGTCGTGGTGGAAATTCCGCGCGGCTCCAAGAACAAGTACGAAGTGGACCACGAGACCGGCCGCGTGTTCCTGGACCGCACCCTGTTCACTTCCATGGGTTACCCGGATGACTATGGCTACATCGACGGCACTCTGGGCGAGGATGGCGATCCGCTCGACGCACTCGTCATGATCCCGAACTCCGTGTTCCCGGGCTGCGTGGTGGAATGCCGCGCCGTTGGCCTGTACCACATGGTCGACGAGGCTGGCGGAGATGACAAGGTGCTGTGCGTGCCGGCTGACGTACGTTTCGACGACATCAAGGATGTCGAAGACGTTTCCGAGTACCACAAGGCTGAAATCAAGCACTTCTTCGAGCAGTACAAGGCTCTGGAGCCGGGCAAGGAAGTGCTGCCGGGCGATTACTGGACCGGTGCCGCCAAGGCCGAGGAAGAAATCGTGGCCGCCCGCAAGCGCCTCGAAGAATCCGAGAAGTGATTTCCACGCCTTTCTAGATAGCTTTAGGTAGCAATCCAAGGAAAGCCCGTTGACGTACGCACTCGCACACGTCAACGGGCTTTTGCATACCTTCCAACGTCCAGATTCCGCCAGTCGCTGGAAGAATCCTCCCGCAAACCAGCCCCTCAGCGGGCAAAAACCTCCACTCACTGGAACAATCACCCCACTAACACGGCTTCCAGCGGACAAATTCCCCCAGTCACTGGAAGAAAATGCCCGCAAATCAACTTCTCAGCGGGCAGATTCCTCCACCGATTGGAGGAAAACGGACAAAACCATACCCTCCAAGTGTCCAGATTCCTCCAGCGAGTGGAAGAAACAGCCCGCAGACGGGATACACTCATACTGCACGCGCATATTCGCCGGGGCCGCTATAGTGGAACACGTAATTCACGGCATGCGAACAGTATTCGCAGAATTCAAAGCCCGCTGGCTGGCGCGGCAGTTCTATGTCGGTACCCCTAGGCGTAGGCGGACGTGAGACTCCGTCGAGGCCCATCCCGTGGGAAACCGGCGGGATGAACCTATATACCAGCTATGTTGATTCAAACATTACTTATTGCCGTTTCCGTATCGATGGACACATTCGCCGTTTCCATCGGCAAAGGTCTCACCGTCAAAAAACTACGCGGCCTCGACGCGTTCAAAACCGCCCTCTGGTTCGGCGGATTTCAGGCGCTTTTCCCACTGCTCGGCTATTTCGCCGCCTCCACGTTCAGCAAATACGTGACCGCCGTCGACCATTGGATCATTTTCGGCCTGCTCGCCCTCATCGGCGGCAACATGGTGCGTGAAGCATTCGAAGAGGATGAAGAGAACGCCAAGGAAACCGCTGATTTCGATTGGAAGCACATGCTTCCGCTCGCCGTGGCCTGCAGCATCGACGCATTCGCCGTCGGCGTCAGTTTCGCATTCATGTCGTTGAACATTTGGATTTCAGTGATCATCATCGGCATCACCACCGGCCTGTTCTCCGCAGCCGGTCTGTATATCGGTCGCGCGTTCGGCTCGCGCTGGCAGAAGCCCGCACAGATCGCAGGTGGCGTCGTGCTTATTCTGATCGGCGTGAAAGTATTGCTGGAACATCTCGGATTCCTCGCATAATAATCGCAAATCAGATATACAAATAAATATACAAACTTACAGTAAAAGCCCGTAATCGCACATGATTATGGGCTTTTACATTACCGCTTACCGCAAATACTTGCGATTATTTTCCTGCGCTTTCGCGTTTTCTCGCGATTGCAGGAATCACACTATTAGAACATGACGGTCGCGTACGATGCGATACCGACCACAATTCCGGAAATCATAACCGGCAGCAGCGCAATGCCGATCCACGGATTCTTGGATTGCGGATCGGGATCGGCATCACGATTCCACCAATACGAACACGCGTCAAGCGCGATAATCAGCAACAACGCCACAATCACCGCAACAGCCCACGCCGTCGTCGAGCCATAATCGGTGGAAGCCGCGTTTTCGCCGGAACGAATCGGCAGCAGCGTCGATAGGAAGCACCAGCCCGCGCTGCCAATCATGGCAACGCCTTCCACAACATTGTGCGACAGCGAACGAATCAGATGCGTACGGTTCTCACGCGCCATCTGACGCCCGAACGAAACCACAATCAGCAGGATCAGCAGACCGCCGACGCCGGCGATCCAGCCTTCCTGCATCCAAAACGTGTCTTCGTCACCCAAACCGGCAGGGAAAATCGCACGTCCGAGCATCATCGTCGTGGCACACACCACGGAAAGCAAGCCCGCAATCACGGAAATCGCATGCCCCGCAACACCATCGCGGAACGGGTTGAACACGGCAAGCAGCGCAATCATCGCCACGGAAGCCACAACCGTGAACGACACGATTGCGGGCTCTTCCGCATTCCCATAGGAAATGCCGGGAATCAGAGCAAGCACAACCAGCACCACATATGCGGCGATTTGGACGGCAAACACCTTGCCGAACGAGGCTTTCTGAGCCGACTTGACGGCAACTTTTTCAGAGGCGGTCATTTCGTCCCCTTTTCATGATTTTCCATAATGTGGTCATTACGTATGCGATACCATTAAATGTAGCCGCAAGTGTCCACATAGTTCAGATAAAATTAATGAAACGCCGACAACACACAACAAGAGTACAATCGCGGCAACGATACAAAACCAGTACAAGAGACAAAGGGAGCTAACGTGACGGATCTGACGCTTATGACGTTCGCTAGCGACCCAGCTACCGTGCTTCCTTCTCTGGCGCTGCTTTCCCACCGCGTACGCGTGCTACCAATGGACGCGGCAAGTCTGGTGAAAATGCCGGAAAACACCATTCTTTTTCTGGATGCGCGAGATGATCTGGCCACGGCGAAAACATTGTGCCGCCTGATTCATGCATCCGGACTGTCCACGCCGATCGTGCTCATCCTCACCGAGGGTGGCTTCACCGTGGTCAATTCGCAGTGGGGCATCGCCGACGTGGTGGTGGCGTCCGCTTCCCCAGCCGAAGTTGAGGGGCGTCTTCGCTTGGTATCCGAGCGCGGCAACTCGCCGGTCAATGCGGTTTCCGGTTCCGGAGAATCGGGCGTGCAGAACGAAGACGGCATGATCCACTCCGGCGACCTGGTGGTGGACACCAACGGCTATACGGCAAGTCTGCATGGGCATCCGATCGACTTGGCATACAAGGAGTTCGAGCTTCTCAAGTACCTCGTGCAGCATCCGGGGCGCGTGTTCACCCGCGCGCAGCTGCTGCAGGAAGTGTGGGGCTACGACTATTACGGCGGCACCCGCACCGTCGACGTGCATATCCGTCGTCTTCGCGCCAAGCTGGGCGGCGAATACGAGCATGTGATCGGTACCGTGCGCAATGTCGGCTATCGTTTTGATCCTCCGGAAGAAGAGGAAGGCGAGGCGGCGGCCAAGGACGCCGCAGCCCACAACGCTTCGAGCGAAAACTGATTGTCGCACTATTCGCATTGCTGGCATTGCCTGCGATTTGCGATGCTTGCGATTGCCACGATACTTGCGATTGCCACGATACTTGCGATCTGACTGTCGGCTATCTCACTTTCGTACGCGCGATTGCATATTCATGCGACGGTAGACTGGTGCCATGCCCCGGGAATCGAAACAAGCGCGACTGTCACGCATGCATCAGGAATACGCCGTATTGTGCGAGGAGATTCCGCATCCGAAATGCGCGCTGAATTTTTCAAACCCGTTTGAGCTGCTGGTGGCGACCGTGCTAAGCGCGCAAACCACCGACAAACGCGTGAATATGGTCACACCGGAATTATTCGGCGAATATCCAGGACCGGCCGCACTTGCGAGCGCCAATCCCGAACACGTGGAAAGCATCATTCATTCCATCGGATTTCATCATACGAAGGCAAAGAACATCATCGGACTTTCTTACGCATTGTGCGAACGGTTCGACGGCGAGGTGCCGCAAACCATGGATGCTTTGACAAGTCTGCCCGGGGTCGGGCGCAAAACCGCGAACGTGGTGCTTGGCAATGCTTTTGGCGTGCCGGGATTCCCTGTCGACACGCATGTGATCCGTGTGACCGGGCGGCTGCGCTGGCGTTCGGACTGGGCGAGCGGCTCCCCCGACCCCAAAGCCATCGAACGAGAGATCACCGCCTGCTTCCCGCCCGAAGAGTGGACGGACCTGTCTCACAGGCTGATATTGCATGGTCGTGCCATATGCCATGCGCGCAAGCCCGACTGCCTCAACTGCCCCCTTAACGACACCTGTCCGAGCGCATTCGCAGCGTAACGCGCATGCCCGCTGTAGCCTGTGCCAACTAGACTCAGCACCATGGAAGACACCATGGAAGAAGAAAACGGGCGGGAAGCCAAGCTGAAAGCCGAAATCACGCGATGGCTGATCTTTTTCGGCGTCGCCATCATGCTCAGCGTCATGACCTGGCTGGGCTGGTCGCTGACGAACCGCAAAAATCCGATTACCTCCTTCACCACGCTCGTTTCCGACTCCTCCGTGGCCATCGGCATTCAGGGCAGCGCGCCGGAATCGCTCGACATCCGCACCGAACAGGGCACCGCGCTGGAGCAGGCGCTGCTCGAAAACGTGTACGAAACCCTGGTGTCACGCAGCGAAACCAACAAACTGCAGCCGTCAATCGCGAAATCATGGCAGATTTCCGACGACGGACTGACCTACACGTTCACACTCAACAGCAACATGACCTTCGCCAACGGCCATAAACTCGACTCGTCCGACGTGGTCTGGTCGCTGCAAAACGTCATCAACAACAATTACGTGGGATCCGACCAACTTGGTAGTCTCAAGGAAATCACCAATCCCGACGAAAAAACGGTGGTCATCACCCTCAATCAGCCGAATCCGTGCCTTCTGCGCGCGTTGAGCGGGCGTGCCGGCATTGTTTACGATGAGGAAAGCACGGCGAATTACGGCAAGAAAGCCGTGGGATCGGGACCGTTCACCGTGGAAGCCTCGTCGAAAACACAGATCGTGCTGCAGCGCAACGACTCGTATTGGGGCACCAAAGCCGCCGCATCGCAAATAACGCTGTATTACTACGCTTCCGAAGATTCGCTGGTCAGCGCAATGGAAGCCAAGAAAATCAGCATGGCATTGCCGTTGAGCGCGTCTGCCGCCGATGAGCTCAACCAGCAAAGCGGCATCAACTCCGACAGCGGCATCAGCTTCGACAAAGTGATGCTCGCCTTCAATAACGGCACCGAAAGCCCGTTCTCCGACGAGCAGATCCGCAAAATGACGAGATACGCCATCGACGCGCAGACCATCGCCAAAGACGCTCCGGACGCCTATTCGCCGCTCGGAGGCCCGATAAGCCCGCTGGAAGACGGGTATGAGGATCTGAGCGAACTGTTCCCCTACAATCTTGAGCAGGGCCAGCAGATGCGCAGCTATTTCGGCGCATACTATATCGCCGATATCGATCTGCTGGTGCCCAAGGAATATGAGCAGATCGGCAACACCGTGAAATCGGCGATCGAACAGCTCAATATCGGCGTCAATCTGGAAGTGCTCGATTCCGCGGCGCAAGTCACGGAACGCATGAACGCGGGCACCTACAATATCGCGCTCACCACCATGAGCGGCGAAAACGATGCGAGCGTATTCACCGACGGCCAGAGCGTGTTCCATTATGAGAACGGCGATGTGCAGCAGGCATATGCGGACGCGATGGCGGCCACCAATGATGACGATTATCAGGCACGCATGCGCACGTATGCACGCGCCGTCAGCGAAAACGCGGCAAGCGACTGGCTGTACACGCGCAAGAATTTCATGGCGGTAAGCGACCAATTGCAGGGATATCCGAAAAATCTGACCGACCGTCTGCTGCCGTTGAGCAGAGTGAAGTTGCAGTGATTTTCCCGCGATTGTCAATCAATCGCTGAACACTGCGGACAATCCGTGTGTTGCGCTGATTTTCTTGCGATTTCGGCATTCGGCTGCAGTTCCGTAAGTTGTCACATTCGCTTTCTAGACTAGCGTTTATGACTGAAAGCCAAGATAATACCATCAACGCGAACCTCACGCCGCTGCCCGACAAGGTCGGCGTGGACGGTCTCGAAGACAAGTGGCGCGAAGTCTGGGACGAAAGCGAAGTCTACAAGTTCCAGGGCACCCGCGACCGCAAGGCCGTGTATTCCATCGACACCCCGCCGCCCACCGTTTCCGGCCACCTGCACGTGGGCCACGTGTTCTCGTACACGCATACCGATGTGATCGCGCGATTCAAGCGCATGAACGGCTACGACGTGTTCTACCCGATGGGCTGGGATGACAACGGCCTGCCAACCGAACGCCGTGTGCAGAACTATTACGGCGTGCGTGTGGACACCTCCCTCAAGTACGATCCTGATTTCGTGCCGCCGTTCGAAGGCACCGATGGCAAGAAGATCGACGCCAAGGATCAGGTTCCGATCTCCCGTAAGAACTTCATCGAACTGTGCGAGAAGCTCACCGCCCAGGATGAGAAGCAGTTCGAGGCGCTGTGGCGTTCCCTCGGCCTGTCCATCGACTGGACGCAGACCTACCACACCATCGGCGAGCACCCGCAGCGCGTGGCCCAGAAGGCGTTCCTGCGCAATCTGGCCCGCGGCGAAGCGTATCAGAAAGACGCTCCGGGCCTGTGGGATGTGACCTTCCAGACCGCAGTGGCCCAGGCCGAGCTGGAATCCCGCGAATATCCGGGCTTCTACCACAAGGTGGCGTTCCGCTTCGAAGACGGCACTCCGATCTACATCGAAACCACCCGTCCGGAACTGCTGGCAGCCTGCGGCGCACTGATCGCGCACCCGGATGACGAGCGTTACAAGCCGTATTTCGGCCAGTACGTCTACTCCCCGCTGTTCCACGTGAAGGTGCCGATTCTGGCGCACAAGGCCGCGGAAATGGACAAGGGCGCAGGTATCGCCATGTGCTGTACGTTCGGTGACGTGACCGACGTTGAGTGGTGGCGTGATCTGAACCTGCCGCTGCGTTCCATCATCCAGCGCAACGGACGCATCGTGATGGACACCCCGGACTGGATCGAAGACGAGGAAGGCAAGCGCGTCTTCCAGGAAACCGCCGGCAAGACGACATTCTCCGCACGCAAGATCATCGTCGACGCACTGCGCGAATCCGGCGATCTTGACGGCGAACCGACTCCGACCAAGCGTATGACGAACTTCTACGAGAAGGGTGACAAGCCGCTCGAAATCGTCACTTCCCGCCAGTGGTACCTCAAGAACGGCGGCACCGATCAGAAGCTGAACGCCGAACTGATCGAACGCGGTCGCGAACTGAACTTCCATCCTGATTTCATGCGCGTGCGTTACGAAAACTGGGTGAACGGCCTGAATGGCGATTGGCTGATCTCCCGTCAGCGCTTCTTCGGCGTGCCGTTCCCGCTGTGGTATCCGGTGAAGGAAGATGGCACCGCCGATTACGATCATCCGATCGTGCCGAGCGAGGACCGCTTGCCGATCGATCCGACCGACGATGTGCCGGAAGGCTACAGCGAGGACCAGCGCGACGTGCCCGGTGGCTTCACCGCCGAACCTGACATCATGGATACGTGGGCGACCTCGTCGCTCACCCCGCAGATCGTGACCCGCTGGGAAGAGCCAGGCGAAGAGAACCAGGCGATTTTCAACGCCACCTTCCCGATGGATCTGCGTCCGCAGGGTCAGGACATCATCCGCACCTGGCTGTTCTCCACCGTGGATCGCGCGCATCTCGAGAACAAGTGTCTGCCGTGGGCCAATGCCACCCTGTCTGGATGGATTCTTGATCCGGATCACAAGAAGATGTCGAAGTCCAAGGGCAACGTAGTTGTGCCAGACAAGCCGATCAAGCAGTTCGGCGCCGACGCGGTGCGTTATTGGGCCGCTGCGGCACGTTTGGGCCTGGATGCCACCTACGACGAAGGCCAGATGAAGATCGGCCGCCGTTTGGCCATCAAGCTGCTCAACGCCACCAAGTTCGCACTGGCCATCGGCCGTGAGGATGAGAACCACCATGTGGGCGCTCCGGCAACCGCAAGCTGGAACCCTGCCGACGTGACCGAGCCGCTGGACCGCGCAGCCATGGCCAAGATGGCCCTCGTAGTGCGCGAAGCCACCGAAAGCCTCAACAACTACGAGCATTCCAAGGCTTTGGAAGTCATCGAAAACTACTTCTGGCAGTTCTGCGACGATTACATCGAGCTGGTCAAGAACCGTGCATACGGCACCGCAGACTCCACCGGCCATGTGCCGAGCGAGAAGGCCGTGAAGTCCGCTCGCACCGCGCTGGGACTGGGCTTGGATGCCTTCGCACGCCTGCTGGCACCGTACCTGCCGTACGCCACCGAAGAAGTGTGGAGCTGGATGCATGAGGGCGAAGGCTCCGTGCACCACGCCGCATGGCCGAAGGCTGAAACGTACGATGCGGCCGCAGCAGCCGTCTCCCCGGAGCTGCTCACCCATGCCGGTGAAGCTCTGGCCGCGCTGCGTGGCATCAAGTCGAAGGCCAAGGTTTCGATGAAGACCCCGATCCTTTCCGTGCAGCTGGGCGTTTCCGATGAAGCGCGCGAATCCATCGAAAGCGCATTGGGCGATATCGCCGAAGCCGGTCGCGTGGTCGGACGCATCTCCTTCATGGGAGCGGCCGCCGCACTGAAGGCCGTCAAGGAAACCGCCGAAGCAGCCAAGGAAGCCGTCAAGGAGGCCAAGGCTGATGCCGAAGCCGCCATCGACGTGATTGTGGCCGACAGCGAACTTGGAGAGCCGCCGGCTAAAAAGCCGAAGAACTAATGGCAACTGTAGGTGAAACCGGCAGCCTTCGTGGCAAAGCCGTTCACTTCACCTACAGACAGTCCACAGGACTGTCTGCTTAACGGCTCAGCCGGCTAAAAAGCCTAAGAGGGGATCTTCCACGATTGGAAGGCCCCCTCTTTGTGTATCTGGATCCTATGTTTATACATTTTTATAAAACGGGAACTGCAAGCAGATATTGAGATTGCGCGGCCTTAGCAGGCTGCGATTGCACAGGCATATCCGGATACAGCTTCTGCAAAGCCTGCTGCAATATTTCGGCAGCGGCCGCAATTTCAACGGTCTCGTCAATCAAATCGCTATTATCAGGCACAATCAACGTGCGATTTCCGGAACCAGCAATGCCGTATGCTGCAATCGGCAACGCACTTGTCATCAACATTTCGGAAGATGCGGTTTTTCCTGTTGTTCCAGTATTTTCAGATGCGGAATCTACCGAATCGCCATCGCTGGATTTCTTTGATTCCACTCCCCCGACTTTCGCAACGTTCTTCGACGTGGTATCGGCAGCCGCGCCAAATGACGATCGCAGGCCGCCCGCGTAGCTCATCACATCATCCATGCTGATGGCGTTCTTGTCGTCCACCAAGCTGGCCGCAGTATCGTCGGAAGCGTTCTGCTGATTGGCCGCATCCGCCTGCGCGCGTTCCTCTTTGCGTTGGGCCTTGATACGCGCCCGCTCGGCACGGCCCGCAAGCGACGTCTCCGAAGCCGAGGCAAGTCCCATAGACCCCTTCAACGTAACTTCCGAACCATCGACAGTATCGTCGGAACTGGTCGAATCATCACCTGCATCAAGCTGATCCGCAAAACGAAGCACGATCTGGTGGAACGCACTGGCCTGACCCGTGTGCTCGCTCGCATCCGCCAACGCCTGCATCGCATCGTCAACCTTGCTTGAAGCCGACTTCAACTTCTCATTGCCGTCAATGCTGTTGCGCACATCCGCAATCGCCTGAGATTCCAAGTTTTGCGCCGAACCTGCGGAAGCCCCCAATTCCTTAAGCCGAGCGGTGTACGCGTCGGTGAAATCCATGGAATACGGAATCATCGCCGAAGAAAGCTGCGACTGGCCGGCACTGTAATCCTTGGCGCCACGCTGCTGCTCCTCGCCCGCACGCTTGTTGAGTTCCGCCACCAAACCGGATGTGCCACGCTGTTCGATGGTGCGAATCACCTCGTTCACCGCGTCGGCGGCACCCGTATGTCGGTATGCGGCGCTCACATCGTTGACCGCGTTGGCCAGATCGACCACGGACTGCGCCACCGCAGTATCGCCGTTCAATTCGGCCGCGGTGCCGAGAATGGCGGTAAGTTGCGTGGTATCGCCAATCGATCCGGAAAGATGCGTCGTATACGAGCCGACGTACGCGTCGATATACCCGTTGAACGCCTGCTCATGTTCCTGCTCACGCTGGGCGATGGTCGTTTCGGCAAGCTCCTTTTCATGATCGCGCAGTTGTTCGAGCTGCGCGATGAGCTCATGGTTGCGTTGCGATCCGACATTCGTCAAACCATCCACCAATGTGGATGCGCGATCGGTCAAACTGGTGAGATTGCCATAGCAGCCAGTTCTTTCGGAATCGCAGGCAACAGCGGCGACAGACAGCGAACTCATGGTGAAGTTTTTCGCAGTCACATACGTATGAATCGTAAGATCCTCACCCGGCTTGCCTACCGCAGCGACCAATGTCGACGAATTGCCGGCAGACACAAGCACGCCTTCGTCTGAGGTCGCGTCATTGCCGACGCGGTTGGGAATGGTGAACGCGACGATCGGCGTCAGATCAGCCGTTTCCTCCGGTCGTTCCGATTTCAGATCGATGCGGATGCCGACCACGCCCGATGCACCGGAAATCTTGGATGCGCTGACGGTCGGACCGTCCAAAGTAAAGGTCGCCGTTATATCCCACGGCAGTTCCACACGCTCTTGCGGCACGCGCTGCGAAGACGTCGCGCCCTCATCTGCATTCATGTCCGTATCAGTTGCAGAAGCGGCGTCACTCGTCAAATACAAGCGGCCCGGCTCATCAACGGACTCATATGCGCTCATCACATCGTGCGAGGCCACCGCCGAGACGTACTCGCCGTTCCGACGCACCGCATCAACCACATTCGAAACCCCGACCGCGCATACGGGAGCCGCCGAAACCAGCGTTACCGCAATGGACGCAGCCAGCATGTGCCGCAGATGGACACTCGCCACACGCATATCACGCTCACCACGCGTGCTATCGGCATGATGGGCACAAGATGCACGAAACGCAACAGAACGACGCATGCCGAGCCTCTCAATCGCAATCAAAACAACGTTCCAAAGCAATCAATGTAGCGCGCGGCATGCCCCGGCAAGAAACGATTTCGCGGAAAACAGACAGGTCAGGCGAATACGTCGAGCGCACCCGGATCGACGCCGTTCTCGGCGATGCGCTTATGCCTGCGCTTGGCTTCGGTCACCACGAATTCGCGATACATTTCGGCGATGTCGGGATCCAACCCGGCATCGACAGCAATGCGGTGCAACCGTTCGATCTGGTAATCCTCACGCTTGTAATCGGCCGGCGCGAAACCCGCGCGGGCTTTCAGCACACCCACTTGGGACGTGTATTTGAAGCGTTCCGCCAGTAGGGAAACGATGGCCGTGTCGACATTGTCGATCGACTGGCGCAATGCAGCGATTTTCGCCACGGCATCGGCGACCTCGGGATTGCTTTGCGCGGTGCCCGCATCGATGACGGTTTCGGTTTCATGCTCTTCTTCTGGCCGAAGCCAGTCATGTTCGCTATCGCTCATGCGTACAAGACTACCGCGCGCATGTCACTTGGAGAAGTACCGTTGCAGCACAATCGTGGTTTCCGTGCTCACCGGCACCGTTTGGTGGATGACGTTCAGCAGATCCTCAAGCTTGCTTGGCGAGGCTGCGCGCACGGTCAGCATGTAGCTGGGTGACCCAGCCACGGAATCGCACGACATGATGCCTTCGATATCCTGCAATTTGGCGGGAATCTCGGCTTCCTTGGAATAATCGATCGGCGTGACCGCAATGTAGGCACGTACGGCGAGGCCACGCTTTTCATCGTCGATAACGGCCTTGTAGCCGAGAATCACATTACGACGTTCCAGTTTCTGCACGCGCGATTGCACCGCGGAAATCGACAGTCCTGTAGCGTCCGAAAGCTGAGACAGCGTAGCGCGGCCGTCTTTCTCCAGCATGCTGAGAATGGTCTCGTCGATATCGTCGAATTGGCCCACGCTCGCATGCGTGGTGTCGGGTTCGTTGCCATTGCCTGTCATAGATGCCCCTTTCCAACAAGCATTCTGCATCAGTCCGGTAGGACCGACTCCCCCTATGCAGCTCACGTTTCCGTCCATTACCATACCCACCCCAACACACAATCCGTCAACTGCATTTTCGTAACATTTCCAACGAATTTCGATTTTCAATCATTTTTCTCCTATTTTTTTCATATACCCCCTATATCGCAATACTATTTTCGTCTTTTTACTTTCGATTTCGTATTTTTTCGTGCGTCGGTTTTTACATACCGTATGTCCACAACGTGATCATCCACATTGCCGAATCGTGCGGAACTTTCGAAAAACAATCGAAACGCATTCGAAAGTAGTTGAAAACTGCAAAACGGAAAAACAGCCAAACAGAAAGACAGCCGAACAGAAAGACAGCCGAACGAAACAAAAGGGCCGCATGGCGATTGTCATACGACCCTTGGATGCGTAACCGCAGATTGCGATTACCTGCGATTAGCTGTTGCCGTTATTCGCGGTATTGCCGCTCTGCTGGATCAGCGACGCCATGAAATCACGGTTGGTCGCGGTCTTCTTCAGACGCGGCACAAGCGTCTGGTAAGCCTGCTCAGGCTCCAGACCGCCAAGCAGACGACGCAGACGGTAGATGATCGGCAGCTCCTGCGGATCGGTGATGAGTTCCTCGCGACGGGTGCCGGAAGCGTTCACGTCGATGGCCGGGAACAGGCGCTTGTCTGCCAGTTCGCGGCTCAGGCGCAACTCCATGTTGCCGGTGCCCTTGAACTCCTCGAAAATCACCTCGTCCATCTTGGAGCCGGTTTCCACCAGTGCGGAGGAGATGATGGTCAGAGAGCCGCCGTTTTCGATGTTACGAGCGGCACCGAAGAACTTCTTCGGTGGGTACAGCGCCTGGGCATCCACACCACCGGAAAGAATACGGCCGGAAGCCGGAGCGGCGATGTTGTAGGCACGGGCCAGACGGGTCATGGAATCAAGCAGCACCACCACGTCCTGGCCAAGCTCCACGAGACGCTTCGCGCGTTCGATGGCGAGTTCGGCGACGGTGGTGTGGTCGGAGGCCGGACGGTCGAAGGTGGAGGAAATGACCTCGCCCTGCACCGTACGTTCCATATCGGTGACCTCTTCCGGACGTTCGTCCACGAGCACGACCATCAGGTGGACTTCCGGATTGTTGGTGGCGATCGCGTTGGCGATGTTCTGCAGGGTGATGGTCTTGCCGGCCTTCGGCGGAGACACGATCAGGCCACGCTGGCCCTTGCCGATCGGCGCCACGATGTCGATGAGGCGGCCGGTGAGCTTGTTCGGCGCGGTTTCCTGCTTCAGACGCTCCTGCGGATACAGCGGAGTGAGCTTGTTGAACTGCGGACGGTTCTGTGCGGCCTCCACGGTCATGCCGTTGATGGAGTCGATGGACTGCAGCGGCACGAACTTCTGACGCTGGTTGCGGCGGTCGCCCTCACGCGGGGTACGGATGGAACCGTGCACGGCATCACCCTTGCGCAGCCCATACTTCTTGACCTGGCCCATGGAAACGTACACGTCGTTCGGACCCGGCAAATAGCCGGAGGTACGCACGAAAGCGTAGGAATCGAGCACGTCGACGATGCCCGCGACAGGCACGAGATCCTCTTTCGGCTCCTCGTGACGCTGTTCGCGTTCAACATTGCGATCCGTGCGCTCGTTGCGCTCGACGCGATCGTTACGCTCGTTGCGATCATTGTTACGGTCGCCGGTACGGCCACGACGCTCGTCACGCTCGTCATAATCGCGGTCACGGCCACGCAGGCGACGGCCACGACGATCCACGCGGTCACCCCTATCGCTGACGCGACCGCGACCACGACGCGCGAAATCACCGTCTTCAGCCTCGTCACGACGTTCGTCATCATCACTGCCCTGCGAAGGCAACGTGGCGAGAATGTCATCAAGATCGCGCACAACGTCCTCATCCTTCGGCCCTTCCACCGCACGACGGCGACGGCGCGGCTCAACGTCGGACGCATCATCCTTACGATGGCGACGACGATCATCCTGCTTCGGCGAAGCATCGTCCAATCCCAGTTCGGCCAGCAGATCGGTGGCAGCGTCCGCATCACGGCGGCGACGGCGCTTCGGAGCCTCATCGATGCTGTCCAGGGCGTTCACCGCGGCCATGACATCGGCCGCCTCCTCGCTCGTCGGAGCCTCAGCCTGCTTGCGACGGTCAGCACGCTCGGTGCGCTCGGCACGTTCCGTCTGTTCGGAGCGCTCCGCACGCTCAGCGCTATCAGCACGTCCGGCAAGGGTCTTCCTAACGGTTTTGGCCGTCTGCTTTTCGGACTGCTCAGCCTCGTTGGCTTTGCTTTCGGCAGCCTCGTTGGACTTGCCGGATTCCTCAGCCGTGTTCGCCGCGACCTCAGCGTCTGCGGTTTGGGCTTCAGCAGGAGCCACCGGAGCGGCCGGTGCAGCGGACTTCGGAGCTCGCACGGTCACACCGGCAGGCGCTTCACCGCCGGAACGAGCGGCCTGAAGCGTCGCGATAAGTTCCGGCTTACGCATGGTGGAGGTGCCACGAAGGCCCATCTGCTTGGCGAGCTCCTTGAGCTCAGGCAGTTTCATGTCTTCAAGATTCGGGCTGGTTGCCACTGGTTTTTGCCTTTCCCCTAGCTTCCGCAAGCACACGCCTGCAACAGCTGTAAAAAGAGATACGGAAATTTCCGCCACTGAAAGTCCGCCGCGAAATATCACGGTTTTCGAACTTTCCTAACCATACAACGTCATCCAGACCAACGCAACGTAGGCGTGCCAACGTATTCATGCCAATCAAGCATTCAAGTCAATGACAAATCGCAAATCACAATGCGAAAGACCCGCCATGCGATCACATGACGGGTCTTTCGCTTTACCACATGCTTTACAGCAACAGGTGCAGGTCTTGCCGGAACCTACTTTTCCTCGTGATAGCTCTTGTCGGTATTGACGGACCATACGTTCTTCTTGGACGTCTTGCCGTTCTTGATATTGCCGACGGCCTCGATTGCGGTGGCCATGGAATGATCCATGTTGTTGTAACGATGCTGGCCGTTGCGGCCGACGCAATACAGATTGCCGAAGGAATCGAGGTATTCCACGAGCTCAGGCATGCGATCGTAGGTGTCGAAATATGCCGGATACGCCTTCTTCACGCGCTCACGATGGGAGTCGATCACGTCTTGCGGACCGTTGATGATCTGCATGCGCGTAAGCTCCTGGATGGCGAACTTCTTCGCTTCCTCGTCAGACATGTTCCAGAAGGAATCGCCTTCTTCGCAGAAGTATTCAAGACCGATCCACACGGTGTTGTCAACGTCCTTGACCAGGTACGGGCTCCAGTTGTTGAAGATCTGCAAACGGCCGACCTTGTAGCCCGGATCCTGCACGTAAATCCAGCAATCAGGCACGATCGGCGGGTTGCCGAGGGTGGGAATGTCGGTGGTGTTCGACAGGCGCAGGTGCTTGACGAGCAGACCAACGGTCACGAAGTCGCGGTACGGCAGGCCGTTGGCGATTTCGGTCATGTCCTTCGGCGCGGGCTGGCTGGAAGCGTCCACGGCGTTGATGAGATCCTTGACGGGCATGGAGGAGATGAAGTCGTCCGCGGCCATTTCGGTGCGGTTGCCTTCGGAATCCTCATATACCACGGATGCGATCTTGCCGTCGGCCTGGCGAATCTCCACCACGTTCGCGTCGGTGATGACCTTCACGCCCGCGGCCTCGCAGTTGGCCTCGACGGTTTCCCACAGCTGGCCCGGACCATACTTCGGATACCAGAATTCCTCAATCAGCGAGGTTTCAACCTCGGCATTGCTGCGCTTCTTCGGCAGGAGCTTCTGGAACGCGTTCTTCAGCACGCCCATAATGCTCAGGCCCTTGACGCGCTGCGCACCCCAATCGGCGGAAATCTGGGACGGATGGCGACCCCACAGCTTCTCGGTGTACCCCTCGAAGAACATGGAATACAGCTTGCGGCCGAAACGATTGATGTAGAAGTTCTCCAGATTGTCTTCCGGCAGCTTGTGCACCATGGACTTCAGGTAGCTGAAGCCGGCAACAAGCGTAAGCTTCGGACCCATGGCCTTCAACGTGTTGGCGCTCAGGGAAATCGGGTAGTCAAAGAAGTGGCGGTTCCAGTAAATACGAGACACGCGATGACGCTTAAGCATCACCTTGTCTTCGACTTCCGGATCCGGTCCGCCCGGTTCCATATCGTGCTCGCGACCGAGCTTCTTGTCATCATAGCTTGGCGCGCCCTGCAGCGGCAGGACCCCCTTCCACCAATCCATGATGCGTTCGTCCTTCGAGAAGAAACGATGGCCGCCAATATCCATACGGTTGCCATCATGCTTGACGGTGCGGGAGATGCCGCCGAATTCGCGGGTCGCTTCCAACACAGTCACGTCGTAGTTCTCGGAGCCACCGTCCTTGACGAGCTCCCAAGCGGCAGTCAGGCCTGCAGGGCCACCGCCGATAATCACCACGGATTGCTTTTGCGTCACTTTGAGGTCTCCTTATGAAAACAAAAATCCCTGATAGTCTACCCGAGGGTAGGGAAACGAACACCGCAACTTGTGCGAATGCTTACAAAATCAAGCCAAGTCAGCCGGATATACGGCTATCGCATCATGCAAAACGCAATCATCAAACCGGCCGATGCACGACCCGACTGCGCGGCCAAAGCGCGCAACCACATTACGCAATCCAACTACGCGACCAGCAACCGCGCAACTGGCAACCGCGTGACCGGCAACTGCGCAGCTAGATGGAATCAGGAATGTCAATATCGGTTTTCTGCACTTCCTCAACATTGACATCCTTGAACGTGACGATACGCACGTTCTTGACGAAACGACTGGAACGATAGACGTCCCACACCCAAGCATCAGTCAGGCGCACGTCGAAATACACGTCCTGGCCTGCGGAACGCACATTGAAATCGACTTTATTCGCCAAATAAAAGCGACGTTCCGTTTCAACAACATACGTAAACAGCTTGATTACGTCGCGATACTCCTTATACAGAGCCAGTTCCGCGTCGGTTTCGTAATTATCGAGATCCTCGGCGCTCATCACTTACCTTCCGTATCGCGCTTGCGACCACGACCAAGCGTGCGCCACCAAGCTTCCTTCGACGTCTTACGCTCGCCCGCCGTGTACGGCCAGCTGTTTTCGGCATCGGCATCGCCAGTAACGGACTTGCGATCATCATGCTCGCTTTGTCGCGCAGGTTCCGCGCCTTCCGCGTCCTTCCGCACAGCCTCGGCCACGTCACCAGCACCATCGGAAGAAGCTTTCTGCACGGATTGCGCAGCTGCCGCGGCATCGTTGACATCCGTACCTTCCGCATCATGCTTCGAAGCATTCTTCTCATTCAGTCGGATGGCAATGGAATGCTCGCGCGCGCTCAACGCTTCCTTGACGCCCGGATTATCTTCGATCACATGCATGCCGAACGCGTCAAGCGAACGGATCGGGTCGAACTCGTCAACCAGCGTGTCCATAACGATCAGATCCTGGTAACGGTTCTGCGAAGCGTTCCACAAGGCGTCGCGCGAACGACCGGACGGCACGAATCCCAACGACTGGTACACGGACACGGAACGCGTGTTCTGCTCGGGCACGGCAACCCAAATGCGATGCATGCCAAGGCCTGCCGGTTCCGGCGCAAGTCCGTACGTCATCACGCGCGGCATGATGTCACGCGAATAGCCACGGCCGCGGTAATCCTTGCCAAGCACCACCTGAATGCGCGCGGAACGAGCCCAACCGTCAATATCGATCAGGAAAATCATGCCAATCACATTGTCGGAATTCGCGGCATCGATCTCGCCATCGCCATCATGGTCGGCTTCGGTGATGATGGACCATGCGATCGTGCGACGCGACTCCGGATCCCCCACACCGGATTCGGTCGGCGTTTCGCCTTGGGACCATGCCACGGAACGACGCACCCACGCATGCACCGCGCCACGCTCGGCAACCCGATCCTTGCCGGTGATTCCGGAAGCGCCGATGTACGCCCCAATGGCGTCCATACGTTCAAGATCTTCGATCACGGACGGACGCAGATGCACCATCTCGCCCTTGATAGACGGAATGACGATGAGATCCGGCAATTCACGCGACTGCTGGTCCAACTGCTCCTGTGTCGCAGCCTCAACTTGTTCTGGCATTATTCCTGTCCCCTACATCATTGCAGGCACGACCGTCGCCGCACCCATACCGAGGGTATTGTACCCGACTGTATGTCAGCTGTGAATCCGCGCGGCGGCAATCGCTGTACATATTCCTCTACCAGCATAACCTGATGTTGAAGGACATGTCGGCAATCGTAAGAAAATGCGCTTCGCGATTATGCATTCTCTTTCTTTGAAATCCCTTTTCCGGAATAACGAAAAGAAAACGCACGTCCCAAGCTTTTTGGAACGTGCGTTTTCCTGCGATTCAACAATCGGCTGTAATCGTCAGCAATCGTTGTAAACGTTACTTGATCTTGCTCATCACGATCTTGGTGACGGCCTTTGCGTCAGCCTGACCGCGAGTGGCACGCATGACGGCACCAATGATGGCGCCCATCGGCTTCATATTGCCGCTCTTGAGCTTTTCAACGATGTCAGGATTGGCTGCGAGAGCCTCATCCACGGCCTTTTCGAGAGCGCCGTCATCAGACACGACCTGGAAGCCATGCTTCTTGACGACCTCATCCGGAGTGCCTTCGCCAGCAAGCACACCGGCGACGGTCTGCTTGGCCAGCTTGTCGTTGAGCTTGCCATCGGCGATCAGCTTCTCAACCTCAGCAACATCGGCCGGAGCGATCGGTAGCTCTTCGAGGCTCACGCCCTTGTTGTTGGCTTCACGGCTCAGCTCGCCCAGCCACCACTTCTTGGCACCTGCGGCGGTGGCACCAGCCTTGACGGTCTCCTCAAGCAGATCCAGAGCGTCGGCGTTGAGCACGTCACGCATCTCCAAATCGTTGAAGCCCCACTCGCCCTTCAGGCGGTTGCGGCGCTCGCGCGGCATTTCCGGCATCTGAGCCTTCATCTCTTCGATGTGCTCCTTGGTGATGTGCAGCATCACCAGATCCGGATCCGGGAAGTAGCGGTAATCGTCGGCATCGGACTTCACGCGGCCGCCTGCGGTGGTCTGCGAAGCCTCATCCCAGTGGCGGGTTTCCTGCAGAATCTCGCCGCCTTCGCTCAGAATGGCCGCCTGACGGCGAATCTCATACTGAATGGTCTTTTCAATACCGCGGAACGAGTTCACGTTCTTGGTTTCGGAACGGGTGCCGAACGGATCGGACGGGCTGTTGCGCAGCGACACGTTCACGTCGGCACGCATGTTGCCCTGCTCCATGCGAGCGTGGGAAATATTAAGCGCACGCACGATGTCGCGGATGGCGCGCATGTAGGCACCGGCGATTTCCGGAGCACGATCGCCTGCGCCAACGATCGGCTTGGTCACGATTTCGATCAGCGGAACGCCTGCACGGTTGTAGTCGACCAGGGAGTGGTCAGCGCCTTCGATACGGCCGTCAGCGCCACCGACGTGGGTGTTCTTGCCTGCGTCGTCTTCGATGTGGGCGCGTTCGATCGGCACACGGAACACGGTGCCGTCTTCAAGTTCCACATCAAGATAGCCGTTGCCGTTGGTCGGTTTGTCATACTGCGAGATCTGGTAATCGCGCGGCATGTCCGGGTAGAAGTAGTTCTTACGCGCGAACTGGCTCCACTCGGCAATTTCGCAATGCAGGGCAAGACCCAGCTTGATGGCGTAATCGACGGCGGTCTTGTTGACCACCGGCAGAGAACCCGGCAGACCAAGGCTCACCGGGGTGAGCTGGCTGTTCGGATCGCCACCGAACGAGACTTCGGCCGGGCAGAACAGCTTCGTGGTGGTGCTCAGCTCAACATGGGTTTCCAGACCGATGACCGGATCGAACTTCTTGACGGCATCGGCGTACTTCATCAACTTTTCAGCCATTTTGTTTTCTTTCCTCCGATGCTTCCTACTTGTTCAAGCCGTCGAGCCACGGGGTCTTCAGGGACTGCCAGATCGGACCGTTCCAGTCTTCCTCGAGAGCCGCCTCAAGTGCCGCGGCAGGCTTGTACATGGCCTCGTCACGCTGCTGCGGAGCGAGGAACTGGAAGCCAACCGGCAAGCCGTCGTCGCTCAGACCAGCAGGAATGCTCATGGCCGGAACGCCTGCAAGGTTGGCCGGAATGGTGGTGATATCGATGGCATACATGGCCATCGGATCCTCGGTCTTCTCACCGAACTTGAATGCGGTGACCGGGCTGGTCGGGCCAACAAGCACGTCGACCTTCTCGAAAGCCTTCTTGAAATCGTCGATGATCAGGGTGCGCACCTTCTGTGCGGAACCGTACCAAGCATCGTAATAGCCAGCGGACAGGGCATACGTGCCAAGGATGATACGACGCTTGACCTCGTCGCCGAAACCGGCTTCACGAGTGTAGGCCATCATGTTGGCGGCGGTCTGAGGAACACCCGCCGGCGGCATGACGCGCAGACCGTAACGCATGCCATCGTAGCGAGCCAGGTTGGAGCTGACCTCGGACGGCATGATGATGTAGTACGCACCGAGGGAGTACGGCAGGTGAGGCAGAGACACCTCGGTGATCTCAGCACCCATTTCCTCGAGCTTCTTGACACCTTCGTTGAAACGTGCCATAACGCCCGGCTGGAAACCTTCGCCGCCGAGCTCCTTGATCAGACCGACCTTGAGGCCCTTCAGATCACGCTTCATGCCTTCGCGGGCGGCCGCCACCATCGGGCGAGGGCCTTCCGGAATGGACGTGGAATCGCGCTTGTCGTGGCCTCCGATCACTTCCTGCAGCAGGGCCGCGTCGAGCACAGTACGGGAGCATGGGCCGATCTGGTCGAGCGAGGAAGCCATGGCGATTGCGCCGAAACGAGAGACACCGCCGTAGGTCGGCTTGACACCGACGGTACCGGTCAGCGAGCCCGGCTGACGGATGGAGCCACCGGTGTCGGTACCCAGGGCGAGCGGGGCTTCGAACGCTGCCACTGCAGCTGCGGAACCACCGCCGGAACCGCCCGGAACACGTTCGGTATCCCACGGATTGTGTGTGGTCTGGTAGGCGGAATGCTCGGTGGACGAACCCTGAGCGAACTCATCGAGGTTGGTCTTGCCCAGCAGCGGCATGCCCGCTGCCTTGAGCTTCTCGATGACGGTGGCATCGTACGGGGGCACCCAGCCTTCGAGGATCTTGGAGGCCGCGGTGGTTTCGATGCCCTTGGTGACGATCATGTCTTTGATGGCGATCGGCACGCCGGCAAGTTCCGGCAGCTGTGCCTTTTCCTCATCGGACTTGGCATCGAAGGCGTCGGCCTGTTCGAGAGCCTGATCGCCGGACACCTTCAGGAAAGCCTTGATGCTCGGCTCGGCGGCCTCGATGACTTCGAGATGCGCTTCAACCAGTTCACGGCTGGAGACTTCCTTGGCCTTGATCTTAGCCGCCATCTCGGCGGCGGAAAGCTTGACGAGTTCGCTCATGTCACTCCTCCCCCAGAATGCGCGGTGCAACAAACATGCCGGCCTCGGAAACCGGGGCTCCTGCGGTCGCCTCTTCCTGAGTCAGCGGGGTTTCCGGCACATCCGGGCGCAGGTAGGCTTCCAGCGGAATCGGGTTCGCGGTCGGCTCCACATCGTCGGTAGCGACTTCCTGGACCTTGTTGATGGATTCTGCGATGACGTTCAGATCGCCCTGCAGACGGGTGATCTCCTCGTCAGTAAGTGCAATTCGGGCCAAATCGCCCAGATGCACGATTTCTTCTTTGGTGAAAGTAGGCATGTCCCTAACATTAACGCGTCTGTGTGACGAGCGCCCGCCCATTTCGCCTCGCCCGGCAGCCCCACACGCTAACCGCAACAGCCTGCCGCACCAACACCCCAGCTCTGTCAGAGTCCCAAATCCCCCACCCACTGGAACAAAAGGACGCCAAACGCTGTTTCACCGGGCAAATCCCTCCAGACACTGGAGGATTCTTCCCGCCAACAAGCCATCCACAGTCCCAAAACCTCCATCCACAGTCCCAAAACCTCCATCCACAGTCCCAAAACCTCCACTCACTGGAACAATCCGGGCCCAAACCAGCCTCTCATCGTCCCGATTCATCCACCCGCTGGAAGAATCTTCCCGCTGAACGCTCTGCTGGAGTCCGGATTCCTCCAGAAGATGGAAGGATCCTCCCGCGGAAGGCCCCACTAGAGGCCAAAATCCTCCAGTCATTGGAACAAAACGGACACTAAAAGCAATACAACCGACTAAAAACCTCCAGCCACTGGATGAATTCCCCACTAGCGCTTCGTCAGAGCCCCTATTCCTCCACCCAATGGAAGAATTCTCCCGCAAGCCAGCCATCCACAGTCCCAATACCTCCACCCAATGGAGGAATCTGGACTCTGAACGGCATCCCAATACTTAAAAATATCCAACCAATAGAAGAAAACAACAAAAATTCACACAAAAACAAGCGGATACAAGCACTTATCTGCAAAACAACCACCCAGTTATCCACAAAACCCGTAAGTTATCCACAGACACGCCCGAAACAGCATCCTCTATCCACATTTGCCGATCGCACTTCCATAGCAGAGCCACAACAAGGTAACGTCAAATCATGGAAGCATATCCTCAAATCGATGCGCTGCTCGATCAAACAGAAAATGCGCAACGATGCGCACACAGCAGTGACCCTCTCATCCAGAAGGGACTATATCGCAGATACCGCGCGGGAGATTTGGCGCGCCCATACCCAGGGCTATTCGCCCGTGCCGAATATTGGAATCAGCTGAACGAGCCCGAACAATCGTTGCACGCGGCCCGAACCCTCAGCAGGCTCCACCCCAACTGGGTTTTCGCAGGAATAACAGCCGCCGCAGCCCACGGATTCGACCACCCGCGATTCCTGCACCGGCAAGGACTGACCATAACATTGCCCAATCACGGATCATACCGGCCGCACGACAAACTCAATATCATCTACAGCCCATATCCCAGAGAAAATGCGGTACTCGCAAACGGAATCCATGTCACTAATCCCCCTCGTACCTTATTGGACTGTGGACGGACGTTAGAGTTCATCTATTCCCTGCCGATTTTCGATGATGCAGCAGCAGACGGAATCGAAGAAAAGCAGATCTTGCAGGAATGCGCACGCACGACACTCGATTGCTCGCGCATCTTCAAATTGTTGAGATATACCGACGCAGGAAGTGAAAATGGCGGTGAATCTTTTGCTCGGGCAGTCATGATTGAAAACGGTTTTGCGGTTCCTCAATTGCAAGTCTCCTTCGCCGACTCGCTTACGGGAAAACAATTTAGGGTCGATTTTTTATGGCGCACAACCGATGGACGTATTATTGTCGGAGAACTTGACGGCACAGCAAAATACGTTGATCCGAAAATGACTGATCGTAGGAGCATCCAGGAGACCGTTCAGGCCGAGCGAGAACGCGAGCAAGCGCTTTTTCGCGCAGGAGTTACGGAAATTGTCAGATTAACTTTTGACGATGCAGTCCAGCAAAAACCGCTGATTGCGAAACTGCGGCGTGCTGGGGTTCCTTGCGTTTCATAGGGTAATCATCTGCGGGAAGATTCCTCCAGTAAGTGGAGGAATCGGAACGTTGAGAAGCTCGCCGCCGGGAAGATTCCTCCAGAGGGTGGAGAAATCTAGACTCTAGCAGAGCACTCAGCGGAAAGATTGCTCCAGTGGGTGGAGGTTTTGGGTCTCTGGTGAGGCTTTCAGAGGGAAGATTCCTCCAGCGACTGGAAGAATCAGGACTCTGACAGGCTTGTTAGCGGGAAGATTGCTCCAGTAAGTGGAGGAATCTTCCCGCAGAACACCGTACTAAAGTCCCAACCTCGCCAGTCACTGAAGGACTCACCCCGCCAGACGCCCCACAGGAGACCCAAAACCTCCACCCACTGGAACAATCATCCCGCTGACAGAACTCCAATCGTCCCGATTCTTCCAGTCACTGGAGGATTTTGGACGATAGGAGATGGAGGTTAGAGCTGGGGAGCGGCGTGCTGGGAGATCCATGCGTGCATGGAAACGGCGGCCGCGGCTCCGGCATTGATGGAACGCACCGAACCGAACTGGGAGATGTAAACCACATCGTCGGCCAACTCAAGCGCTTTTTCGGACAATCCCGGGCCTTCCGCGCCAAACAGCATGAGGCAACGCTTCGGAAAACGGTACGTTTCCATCGGCACCGCACCCGGAATAATATCAAGCGCAATAACCCGCGCCGCCTTCAACTCGGCAATACGCTGATCAATCGCAGCCAATTGCGCCATGCAGGTAGGCTCGAATCCATTCCCAACGCCGCTTGCATCCGAAGCATCCGTCGAAATGCCAGATGGAGCGCATCCAGCAACACGGCCTTCAGCCAACAAAGCATCGCTTACGCCGGCATCGTTTCCAGCTTCCACATTTTTTCCCGCGCTTTCATGCATACGAAATGCGATGGCGGCCGCCTGCGATTGCGCCGCCGCGATTTCTCCGGCAATGCGCAGCTTCCAGCATTCGACAAGTTCGGTTATGGAAGGGTGGTTTTCGACGTGCTGGTACAGCTCCGTCATCAGCGACCCCTTGCGATTCCACTTGTGCGGTCCGACGATATGCACACGTTTCGCTTGGAACGCGTTCGCCGTGCGCACCATGGATCCGATGTTGAAATCGTGCGTCCAGTTTTCCACGGCGACTTCGAAATCATGGCGACCGCGAGCGTCAAGATCGGCTTTGATGGCCGCGACCGCCCAGTAGCGATACTGGTCAAGCACGTTGCGACGATCGCCCTCGTCAAGCAAAGACGAGTCGAATCGGCGATCATAATTTACAGATTGCGGATCATCCGGACGAGGCTCACCCGGATGTGTTTCGGCCCACGGCCCTACACCCACCTCGCGAAAGACCGGCTCGCCAGACGCTTTCGCTGCAATATCAATGGGATGAGGCTGATGCACGCGATTCCTCCTTACGAACCTCGTATCGCCAATGGCTGGTCAACAGGATACCTAGTGAAGCTCCGATTCCTTGAACACTTCAACGAACGGCAGCTCGGATTCAGACCCATCCACCGGATTGATGACCTTGATCGTCGGCTCGGTCATGTCAACGCCGCCGATCAGCGAAGCGATGGCAAGCACCTCGGCGCCCTCGTTCTTCACCACGGAGAAATCAAGGCTCAACTCATTGCCATTGCGCAAGGTAACCAAAGAGGACGTCTGTACATACGACTTTTCAGACAGCCAGGAATCCAGCAACACCACGCGCTTACCCGCGATCGACGGTCCCTTAATGGACGGATACACGAAATCCATCACAAAACCGTTGAGATTCTCACCGCGCGAAGCGGCCGCCTGAATCATGGCGGACACCAGCGGAACCGCGGCCGCGGTCAACGCGCCCACGGCGTCGAAATCATCCACGGAATAGCCGGATTCTTCCAACGCGTCCAGCAGAATATGCCCGACAATCGAAGCGCCACGATGATCGAACAATACAGAGGAAAGCTCCGAGAACGGCTTGTCGGCCATCTCTGCCTGCAACAGCGACTTCAGCTGGTCACGCGGCTCAAGCATGGCGAAATCGATGTCGCTATGCTCAGGAGCATCGGCAGGCACAGCAACCGGATTGGTCTTACGGAAAGTCTTCTCTTCGATCATACTCCCAGCCTACCGTTTCTACTCGTCAAACCTTACTTATGCCGACACGTATTTAGTCAGATATCACTGTTCACTGGTTTCAGGAGCGGTGAGTTCGCGGACATCGGCCTTTTCTGGCGCGATCATGTTCACCGGCTCGATGATCCTGCTCTGGTCGACGCGCTGCAGCTTTCGCGCGGTGACGAGCACGCGCGATTCCAGCGACGAGGCGAACGCATTGTAGGCACCGACCGTTTTGGTGATGGCGGACCCCAGCTTGGTGGCGCGATCGCCCAACACCGCGAACCGTTCATACAATTCGCGGGACAGGTCGAACAGCATTTTCGCATCGTCAGTCAGGCTTTGCTGCTGCCACGCGTATGCCACGGATTTCAGCACCGCCCATAGGGTAATCGGCGAGGTCAAAGCCACCTTGCGCGCAAACGCGTCATCCATCAGCGTCGGGTCAGTTTCCAAAGCCGCCTGCAGCAGGGATTCGTTGGGGATGAAGGCGATCACAAAATCGGGGGCATCGTCGAACGCGTTCCAATAGGCCTTGTCGCCCAAGGTCTTCACATGTTCACGCACTGCCTTGGCATGCGCATGCAGCAGCTCCGACTTTCGCGTCAGCTCCTCGGGCGTGGCGGTATCGGGAATCTCGCACGCCTTCTGGTAGTCGGCATACGGAGCCTTGGCATCGATTGGAATGGTTTTGCCACCCGGCATGTGGATGACCATATCCGGACGCTGCGTATGCCCATCCACGTCGGTGACGACCACCTGGGTGTCGAAATCCACATGCTCCAGAAGCCCCGCGGATTCCACAATGTTCCTCAGCTGCGCCTCGCCCCACGCGCCACGCACCTTGTTGTTGCGCAACGCCGACGACAAAGCGTTGGTTTCGCGGTCAAGACGGGCCTGCTGCTCGCCAAGCCCCTTGAGCTGCTCGCCAAGCGCACCCATCTCCCGTTTGCGCCCTTCTTCGATTTGCGAGACCTTCTGCTGCAAGGCGTCAAGATTCTTCTGCACGGGCGCTAGCGCAGACAATACCTTGCTTTGTTCCTGCAGTTTCCGCTCGTTTTCGGCCTGCTTGCGTTCCGCTTCGGCCGCGGCACGCTCACGCTCCCGCTCCACACGTTCCTGTTCGGCCCGCTGGGCCTGCGCGAGCTGCGATTTGAGATAGGTCAACTGTTGGGCCAACCCTTCCGCCTGCGTGCGGTATTGGGTCACCGCCGTGGACAATTCGCTGATTTCCTGCCGATCAGCTTCGATCTGCGCTTTCGCCTCGTTAAGATCAGCGGTTTTCGCATCACGGGCCATTTCCTGCCCTTTGGAACGGCCCGCAAAAAAGCCGGCCGCGGCTCCAAGCGCAGCCACAACCACCAGAAGAATCACCACAAACACAGGATTGTCGAACATATGTTCTATATAACAGCATGACCAAGACATCTTGGAAGATCAAAGTTCGCAAGACATCCATGCCCAGCTGCATTATGCTTGGAGCCGAAAGCATGCTCACGAACATGCGGCAACGCGAGCACGCTGAATATTCGAGAGGCATTCAAGAGGCAATCCGGGGGTTCGGAAACACATGGGATTCGATTTGTTTATGACGGTGGCGGCGATTGTTGCGGCGGCCGTGGCCACTTGGGCCATCCTCAGGCTATTCCTAAGCGAAAACGATGACATAGCCCCCTCCCACCAACGCATCACCGATGACAAGCCCGCCAAGAATCACACCGAAAATCACACCGAAAATCCAGACGAGGCAGCCGGCGCAACACACCGAAGCGACATCGCCAAGCGTCTCGCCATCGCAACCATACTGACCGCTCCCACATTCACCGTAACCATGCTGACATTCGGCGGCATCACACTTCCCCACTGGCTGACCAATCCATGGCTGCACGCCATCATCGCCACGCCGGTCATGTTCTACTGCGCCGCGCCGATGCACAATCGCGGTATCGCCGCCCTGAAAAGCCACACGCTCAACGCGGATTCGCTGCTGTCGCTCGCCATGACCATCGTGTACGTCTACAGTCTGCTGGCGTGCGTGGTGTCATGGATTTTCCCCGCGGGGTCACGCAATCAGTATTTCGCTTTCGCAAGCATGGTCGCCGTGCTATCGCTTGCGATTTCGCTGATCGCGCAACGCCCCATGGCAAAGAAAGCATCGGAAGGCGATATTCCGACCGCACAATCGCAAGAAAAGCGAGAAATACAATCGCAAGAAACGCAAGAAACACAGCAAAGCATGGATACGCTTATCCAGGCCAGCATCACATATGAGATTCGCACGCGGGTAACGCAGATTACCGCGACCGTGACGATGGTCATCGCGGTGTGGACGTTCGCTTTGTGGCTGATTTTCGGGCTTCAGCCGAAGCTTGCGATTGCCGTGTTGATCGGTGCGACGGTTTTGACGGTCGCAGGCTTGGTTTTGCAGGCATACGACCGCCAACCGTCACGGTAAAACGGTTTTCGCAAAAGAAAATCGCGCAATCGCACGAAAAATGGGCGGACCCGCATGTGCGCAGTCCGCCCACCGTCAACGGTTAGACCGTTTTCGTGACTCGGCCAATCAACAGTCAGTCAGGCCAAACCGATCAGCCGAATGACTCCGACCGTCACTTAGCCTCTGCCGAAAAATCGTCGTCAATCTGCCCCGGCGCCCACGAGGAGAGCTCCAAATGGTCGCCGCCGGTCTGATCCACAAGCACGGTGTCGCCGTCGTGCACTTCGCCGGCCAGCAGCATGCGCGCCAACTGGTCGCCGACTTCGGTTTGTACCAAACGACGCAGCGGGCGAGCGCCATACGCCGGGTCGTAACCGGTGTTGGCGAGCCAATCGCGCGCCGAATCGGTAACATCCAGCTTGATGCGGCGATCCGCCAAGCGGGCCGAAACCTGCGCCACCTGAATGTCCACGATGCCGCCGAGCTCTTCGCGCGTAAGCGGGTGGAACATAACCAGTTCATCCAAGCGGTTGATGAATTCCGGCTTGAACTGCATATGCACGGCGTCCATCACGGCCTTCTTCTTGGCTTCGTCATCCAGTTCGGTGTTCACCAGGAACTGCGAGCCAAGGTTGGAGGTCATGATCAGAATCGTGTTCTTGAAGTCCACGGTCCTGCCCTGCCCGTCGGTCAAACGGCCGTCGTCGAGCACCTGCAACAGCACGTCGAATACTTCAGGATTAGCCTTTTCAACCTCATCGAACAGCACCACCGAATATGGGCGGCGACGCACGGCCTCAGTCAGCTGACCACCCTCCTCATAGCCGATGTAGCCTGGCGCAGCACCGATCAGACGAGACACGGAGGCCTTCTCCATGTACTCGCTCATGTCAATGCGCACCATGGCCTTTTCATCGTCGAACAGGAAGTCGGCGAGCGCCTTGGCGAGCTCGGTCTTGCCCACGCCGGTCGGGCCGAGGAACAGGAACGAGCCGGTTGGGCGGTTCGGGTCGGAAATGCCCGCACGCGAACGACGTACCGCATCGGAAACCGCTTGAATGGCTTCCTTCTGGCCGATCACACGTTTGCCGAGATAGTCTTCCATGGTCAGCAGCTTCTCGTTTTCGCCTTGCATGAGGCGTCCGACGGGAATGCCCGTCCAGTCGGACACGATTTCGGCCACGGAGTCGGCGTCAACGCGGTCCGGCACCATCGGAATATCGCCACCCAAGCCACCGTCAGCACCGCCTGCCACACTGTTCTTGGCCGCCGCCTCGTTTTGTTCGGCTTGCGCGATCTCCTTCTGGATGGCCGGAATTTCGCCATAGTTGATGGCGGAGGATTTCGCCAGATCGCCTTCGCGTTCATACCGTTCGGCTTGGGTGCGTAGTTCGTCGAGCTTCTTGCGCAGGTCGCCGATGCGGTTGTGCCCGTTCTTTTCGGCGTCCCAGCGTGCTTTCAGACCGTTGAGTTTCTCGCTTTTGTCGGCGATTTCCTTGTTGAGGTCGTCGAGACGTTCCTTGGCGCTTTCATCAAGCTCGTTTTCCGCTTTCTGCGCGTCGGCATCGTCTTTCGGATTGCCAAGCAGGTACGATTTTTCCATCTTGAGACGGTCGACCTGACGCTGCAGTTCGTCGATTTCCTCAGGCGAGGAGTCGAGTTCCATGCGCAGGTGCGATGCGGCCTCGTCAACCAGATCGATGGCTTTGTCCGGCAGCTGACGGCCGGAAATATACCGGTTCGACAGCGTCGCCGCGGCCACGAGCGCATCGTCTCCGATGGTCACCTTGTGGTGGGCTTCGTATTTCGGTGCGATGCCACGCAGGATGGCGATGGTGTCTTCCACGCTCGGCTCTCCTACGAACACCTGCTGGAAACGGCGTTCCAATGCCGGATCCTTTTCGATGTTCTCACGGTATTCGTCGAGTGTGGTGGCACCGATCAGGCGCAGTTCGCCTCGCGCGAGCATGGGTTTGAGCATGTTGCCCGCGTCCATGGATCCTTCGGCCGCGCCCGCGCCGACGATGGTATGGATCTCATCGATGAACGTGATGATCTGCCCGTCTGCGTTCTTGATTTCCTGCAGCACGCTCTTCAGGCGTTCCTCGAACTCGCCACGGTATTTCGAACCTGCCACCATGGAGCCCAGATCAAGCGAGATGAGCTTCTTGTTTTGCAGGGTGGTCGGCACATCGCCGGCGACGATACGCTGCGCAAGGCCTTCCACCACGGCGGTTTTGCCCACGCCAGGCTCGCCGATCAGCACCGGATTGTTCTTGGTGCGGCGGCTCAGGATCTGGATGACTCGGCGGATTTCCTGATCGCGGCCGATCACGGGGTCGAGCTTGCCTTCTTTCGCGGCTGCCGTCAGGTCGGTCGAATACTTTTCGAGGGCTTTGTAGGAGCCTTCGGCGTCGGGACTGGTCACTTTCGCGCCTCCTCGGATCGTTGGCACGGCTTTGCGTAGCGCGTCGGCGGTCACGCCGTATTGTTCCATGATTTGCGCGCTCTGATTCGGCTTTGCCGCCGCGATGGCGATGAGCAGATGTTCGGTGGATACGTATTCGTCGCCCATCTGCTGCATTTCCTTGCCGGCTTGCGCAAGTACTGCGGATAGTTGCCTGCTGACTTGCGGTTGCGCGGTGGTCGATCCGCTGGCGCTTGGCAGCGCGTCCTGCGCTTGGTGCACGGCGGCGCTGATGTTCTGCGCGTTGCCGCCCGCGGCTTCGATCAGACCGCGGATCACGCCGTTTTCCTGGCGCAGCAGCGCGTCAAGCAGGTGCAGGGTTTCGACTTGCGCGTTGCCTGCTGCCGACGCGTTCTGTACGGCGTCGGAAATGGCTTCCTGCGCCATTGTGGTGAACTTCTGTTCCATATCATCCTCCATGGTTCGCGCCGATCGTCCGTTTTTCGCACGGTCGCGTCGACGCATATGTCGTTGTCTGATATGCTCAACCGACTTCACCACCATTCTATTCCCAAAAGTTGAGCCTGCAACACTCAACTTTTGTTCACTAAACGGGAAATCGCGAACAACGCAGCACAAAGGCCGTCACCCACGAAAGGTGACGGCCTTCATATCTTCAATATGTCAATCAGCAATCGGCAATCAGCCGCGCACCACCACGTTGCGCAGGCTGCCGATGCCTTCGACGTGCACGATCGCCTCGTCGCCCGGATCAAGATGGCCGGAAGCGTTCGGCGTGCCCGTCAGAATCACGTCGCCCGGCAGCAGCGTCGTGAAGCTGGAAATCGCCGCGATCTGCTCCGGAATGCCGTGAATCAGATTCGCCGTGGTGCCGGAAGCCAGCTCGACATCCTCACCGTTCAGCGTGAAGGAGATCTTCGCGTCCTTCCAATCCAAATCATCACGAGTCACGATCCACGGGCCGAGCGGGCAGGAGGTGTCGAAGCCTTTCGCACGCGTCCACATCGGGTCAAGTCCCTGCAGGTCACGCAATGTCACATCGTTCACGCAAGTGAAGCCGAGCACGTAATCCATGGCCTGTTCGACCGTCACGTTCTTGGCGATGCGCCCCATCACCACGGCCACTTCCGGCTCGAAATTCATATCGTTCGAGTACGACGGGATCACGATCGGATCGTCCGGGCCGATCACCGACGTGCTCGGCTTGGAGAAGATCACCATGTCTTCCGGAGCGTGCTTGATGTCGGAATGGCCTGCTTCATGCATGAACTGCGCGTGTGCCTCGTAATTCTTGGCCAGCCCGTATACCTTCGACGGGATCACCGGGGAAAGCAGACGAATGCCATCGCCATCCACCGGAAAACGCTCGCCGGTCGGCTTCACACCGGCACCGGCCAGAGGATGCCCCTCAAGCGCCACGAGATAGTCCTTGCCGTCGCTTTCGTCGGTCTGCACGAAAGCGTATTGCGGTACATCATTATGCGAAAAACGTGCGATTCTCATGTCTGCCAGTCTACCCGCAACAATCGTCGAATCGTCCATATCATCGACATGCAACGCCCGACAATCAAAAACATCGAAAAAAAAAACGGGCCATCACATCATGCGAAGGCCCGTCACAGGAAGAAAACGTCAGATAAAAGCGCGCTCGCCGAAAATCGCGGTGCCGACGCGCACGATGGTGGATCCTTCCGCAACCGCAAGTTCCATGTCGCCGGTCATGCCCATCGACAGTTCGCGGCAGGATTGCGTGCCCGGCTCGCCGGATTCGAGAATATGGTCGCGGGTTTTGCGCAGGTGCTCGAATCCCTTGCGGATGGCGGTTTCGTCGTCGACATGCGCGCCGATGGTCATCAGCCCCTGCAATTCAAGTCCGTCCAATGTACCGATTTTTTGCGCGATGCGGATGGCATGCGAGGGATCGCAGCCGGATTTCGACGCCTCACCCGATTCGTTGACTTCCAGCAGCACGCCCACGGTGATGCCGCGCGCCACGGCCCTGCGTGAGATTTTCTCCGCCAAGTCAAGGGAATCAACCGATTCGATGGTGTTGACGACCGGCAGCACTTTGCCGATCTTATTGCTTTGCAGCTGGCCGATCAGATGGAACGGAATATGCTCACCCGCAATAGTGGAAGCGCCGGCATCGTCGGCAACGCCCAACGCGAATCCGCGCTCCCCGCAACGTGCCATCAATCCTTCGGCCTTCGCCATCACTTCCTGCGGACGATTCTCGCCGATCATACGCACGCCAGCGTCGATCGCAGCCATGATCTCACCCACGTCGCGCGTTTTCGTGGCGGCAAGCAGGCGTACGGAACCTGCGTCACGCCCGGCATGCTGCTCCGCCGATGCGATGCGGTCCAGCACACGGTGCACGCCATCGGCGATCTGCACGGCACGCACACCGTCGATCACCTCATTGGCAAGATTCTTATGGTCCATATATGCAGTCATGTTCAGCCTCTTGCGTTCAATCCCAACTACCTCTACCAGAGTAAGAAGAAGCCCGTACGACGGTCTGAAGTGAAGCGATAAAGCGACCGATATCCGTACGGGCTAATAAAACAGACGGCAGTAGAAGGGGGAACTTCAAAGACTCCGTCCGACAGCAACTATATGCAAGATTTACTAAACACGCGCCGAAAAAAACTTTTTTTCTTCAAAAAAAAATTTTCTCAGCGAACTCAAATTCAGCCTTGCGATTCGTCTAATTTGCGTTCCAAAGCATCAACGCGTTCCTTCAACGCAAGCACCTGACACGTCAGCGATCGAATCTGCCCCAACTGCACAGTCACCAATCGTTCCCTGGTGTCGGAAGACAAGGCGCCCGTCGTGGAATTGCTTCTTGCGGCCGCCATAATATCCAGATCCACTTTCCAACGTGCGATATTACGTTCCACACGCTTGCGCCCGATGATCGCAGGGCTCAACCCAGCCGACGTGAAAATCGTGCTCGGCCGCTCGCCATCCAAATATCGGCGCATGCAACTGATCTGAAAATCACGCGAATACGTGATCCGATTTTCCGTAACCGACTCAACCGCCGGCAACGCACGAAGATACTCGACCTCCGTGTTACTAAACTGCCTTTTCGTCATATCGACCCCATTCATCCGACAAAACGGAATACCATTCTCGTGCTCGTAGATTACCATCACAAACGAACGTACCCGAACGGCATATACTACCACTTTAACGTAAGGCTATGGGGGCTCACGCCACCTGAATCGCCCTACGCTAAACCTAGCTAAACCCCAACGGGTACAGTTGCGTACTGCCACAGTCAACCCACCAAAGGAGCAGCCATGACCGGCCGATTCGCACCAACCCCATCAGGACGCATGCACATCGGCAACGTTTACGCCATGCTCGGAGCATGGCTTTCCGCCCGCAAATCGGGTGATTCCATACGGCTGCGCATCGAAGACATCGACGAGCCACGAGTGGTTCCCGGCGCCGCCGAAACCATGATGCGCGATCTCGAATGGCTTGGTCTCGGTTGGGATGACGAACCGGTATTCCAGTCGTCGCGACACGCCCTATACCAGGAAGCGCTTGAGCTTCTCAGCAAGCTGAGCTTTGACGAAATCAGCGATATTATCAGTACTGGTTCCAACGATTCCAAGCCCTGCAGCACTGCAGCAGGCAACGAAGCAGCCACCTCTGAGGCAACACCGCTCATCTACCCCTGCTTCTGCTCGCGCGCCGACATCCGCGCCGCCTCTGCACCACAGGAAGGCGATCGTTTCACCGTGTACCCAGGAACATGCCGACACCTCATCGCCAGCGAACCGCAGCGTGCGAAACAACGCCTCGCCAACAACGACCGCCACTCGATGCGCATCGCCACCGCCGACACCACCATCACCTTCCACGACGAAGTATTCGGCACCCAGCAATACAACCTCGCCCACGACATCGGCGACATCATCGTGCGCCGCTCGGACGGCATCTACTCCTACCAGCTGGCCGTCACCGTGGACGACCTCGACATGGGCATCACCGACATTGTGCGCGGCCGTGATCTGCTTCGCTCCAACGCTTTGCAAATCTACATTCGCAAAGCCCTTATCAACGCGGGATTCAAGCCTTCCGAACCGACACAGCCCTTCCATCCTGCCGACGGTTCCAATAAACCTGACGATGTGACCATCTCATACGCGCATCTGCCCCTCATCGACAACGCAGCCGGCCAACGCCTTGCCAAACGCGAGCGCTCGCTCGATCTCGGCATACTCACGGCACACGGCGCCACCGCGCAACAGATCATCGGCTATTGCGCATGGCTGCTCGGATTGCAGGGAGACCTGAAACACACCAAACCGCAGCCTATGAGCGCCGACGAAGCGCTTGGCGTATTCAGTTGGGATGCCGTTCGCGCCAACACGTCAGACCGCACGCTCGATCAAGGCGAGTTCAACGCATATTTCGGACTGTAGGCCCTATTCTGCAGTTTTATTCTGCAGCTCTATTCCGCAATCGCGTTCAGCCAATCCATAATTCCGAATCAAGCGGATATTCGTTGATCGCACAGCCATCCAAAAATATGGACTGCTCCTGCATAAGCGGTGCCGCTTGGCCAGCCCCCGCACACGTCATCTCATTGTCGATATGCCCCAACCGGTGCCCGACCTCATGATTGATCACCATCGTGCGATATCGCGCCAAGTCGCCGCCTCCCGACATCCACACGTCCGTGCCGGAATTCCAACGATCATCGTTGATAATCACATTGTTGCCCACACGGCAGCTGTATTGCTCCGAACATACCGACGAGAACGTCGGCAAGGTCGACGCTTGGGCGAGCACGATATTGAAATCGCAATTGCCGTCCGTAGAAGGTTCGAAAATCGCGCCTGCGCGCCCATCCATGTTCGCTGTTCAGAATACGAAACACGGCATTCGAAAAATCTTCGACTGATCCGACTTCACCATTGGTGACCACACAGTAATGATATTGCACCATGCCATATCCGCTGTTTTGCGCCGTTTGCTGCGCTTTCGCAAGTATTTCGCTTTTCTGATCGTCCATCAGCGCGGCCGACTGCTCGCGAAGCGCTTTGGTGACGGCGTCTTCCTGCGGTTCCGCCGTTTCCTCCGCTGAGGCCTTTGCGTCTTTCGTTTCCGACGATTCCTAGGTTTTCTTCTCTGATTGTTGCGATTTCTTTTCGGATTTCGCGGATTGATCCGTTTTTTCTGAATGTGTTCCGGAATTGCCGATCTGCGCCGTTTTCGCATGTCCGTTCAGCACCGCGTTGACCAGCACGGCATGCACGCTGCACGACGTACATGACACGATGACGCATAATGCAAGAATCCAAGCCACGACGCTTCTGCGGATGCGGAACGCTTCCGTCCGTTCCCGGCGGCTCATGGTGGCGGCCGCTTTCGGATCGAGCGCACGCAGAATGGTACGAATTCGCTTCAATCCGGCCTCCTTATAACCCTGCCGTCACGCAGGTGGCAGCATATCTCTTCCGCGGCAACACTACCAGCCAACAGTAGGCATGCAAAAAGCCTGCTTCCCCCGTACCGGAAATTTTCCGAGGAAAACAGGCTTTATGCAACAGTTCTCATATATCAAACGCAACTTATGCGACGGTCAGGCAAACAAGTCACGAATGATTGAATGCGATCAGGCGAACAACTTGAACACGAACGCACCCACGATAGCGCCCAGAATCGGGGCGACAACCGGAATCCAAGCCTCGCCCCAGCGGGAGGAGCCCTTGGACGGGATCGGCAGGATGGCGTGCAGCAGTCGCGGCATGAGATCACGGGCCGGGTTCAGGCCAGGACCGGTCGGGCCGCCCATGGAAGTCACGAGACCCCACACAATGAAGCCGACCACGATGGAAGCGGCAGCGTGGTCCGCTTCGCCCCACGGCATGGACAGGCAGCACAGGGCGCCGAACACGAGCACGAGGGTGCCGAAGAACTCGTTGACGAAGTAGTTGATGCGGTCGTTGTGGGCGTCGGTGGTGCAGAAGGTGCCGAGGATGGCGTTGGCGTTTTCGGTGTCCTTATAGTGCGGGTAGTAGGTGATGTACACCACGAGCTGACCTGCGGCGGCACCAAGCAGCTGGGCGATGATGTACGGCAGCACGAGGCTCCAGTCGAACAGGCCGTTCACAGCCTGGGCGATGGTCATGGCCGGGTTGATGTGCGCGCCGGAGACGGCACCGAACATGAGCACCGGGATCATCACGCCGAAGCCGTAGCCCATGGCGATGTTCAGCCAGCCTGCATGATGGCCCTTGGTGTTCTTCAGTTCAACGTTCGCGACAGCGCCGTTGCCGAAGATCATCAGAATGGCGGTACCGAAGAATTCGGCCGCAAGTTTGACAAAAGTCGAGTATTCCACTGCTGTTTCCTCTATTGCTTCTTCTCTGTAAGAATCAGATTGATGTCAATTCCGCTCTCGGCGGACAACAGCGTCCAACATTACTCCCCGCACTGGAAGTCGAGCACAAAAAGGCTTGACAGGCCGTCGGCTTGCCGGACAGTCATACAGAAATCGGAAAACAAAAAAGCCTTGGAACCGAAGCTCCAAGGCTTTATCTGTGCCCCCTCAGGGATTCGAACCCTGGACACGCTGATTAAGAGTCAGCTGCTCTAACCAACTGAGCTAAAGGGGCGTTGGTCTTGCGAGGTTTTGTTCTCGCTGAGCACGAGAAGTAAATATACTCAGAATCGAGAAGAACGCAACTCTCGGCGTGTCGCGATTGTAGAACCGCTATTTTTCAACGATTTCAGCATATTGCATAAATTACAGAAAAATGCGATCCAGCCATCATGTTCCCTATCTAAACAGCACAGCCAAGGCAGGAAATCACAATTTCTTCACAACTGTCGTTCCGCGTAATCCAATCGCCCCAAACACTTCCGCCAATTCATTTCGCTAATTTATTTGCACGGCCATGCAATCATTCTCCCCGAATCCATTGTCCGAACACCATGCACGCGCATCAGCCACCGAACCGAACTCCTCCCCGGAAAGAAGCACGTAATAATCGGCCTCATGCCCATACCGCGTGTAGTAGCTGTAGTCCGCGGCCCACGCCAACACCGCCTTCGGCCATGAAGCGCGCAATGTAAGATACTGCGCGTAAATATCGCGGTATTGCTGGGTTTTGCCGTCGACTTCCATACCGTATTTACGACTGAACAGCTGCGTTGTCGGAATGTCGTACAGTCCGGAAACCGCCGACCGGTCATGAGACAGCTGCCAGCTCAACGCCAGCTGCGCATAGCGTTCCGCATCGGAGTCGGCAATGTTCGCACCACCCCTTGCGTCTCCCACACTCGCAACCGCATTACCGTTCGGCGTCGCACCCTTCTGCACCACCATGCTGGTCGACTTGGTTTCGATCTGGTCGGACGCACGCCAGTACTGCCCTATCGCGTACGCCAGCTCGAGCGTCGCTGTGCCGCTTGTGAACTGCATCGGATCGGATGCGAAGTCGTACACCGCGGACGCGATCACCTCATTGCTGGAATCCTTGATGGAGATTGTGACGTCTTCGCCTTTCCACGCGGTGTCACCGCAGGCGTGTGCAGAGAACGCGACGGTCGCAATCATCGTGGTTCCGTTTTTCTCGACACTCTCCAAGCCCGCGTCGGGCGTTGTCGCGCAATCCTTGGTTTGCTTGGCCGCATCGTTCTGCTTGGTTTTGTTGGATTGCTCATCCGCGTTTTGCGCCGTCGAAGAACCGTTTTGCGCCGAATCGTCACCGCTATTACGATTGGTTGATTTCCATACAACAAATCCCGCGATTAACGCTATCACCGCAATAATTACAATAATTGCGATGATGATTGGCTTCTTGCGGTTCTTGCAATCATTGGCTTGCGGATCAGATTGCGTTCCGGACTGCATGTCTAGCTGCAGGCTTGATGGCGCGGGCATGGGAACCGGAGGATATGCGGCCGTTGCCGGCGGAACATCGATGTGAGTGGTCTCAGCCGGCTGAGCACCTTGTGTCCCCAACGGAAAACCGCAGGAACCACAGAATCGCATATCTGCGGTGACGGCAACGCCGCACTGCGGACACACGGAAGGAATTCCCGCAGCCGCATGGCCATCCTGCAATTGCGCGGCGCCGCACTGAGGGCAAAACCGTCCATCTCCGTTCCACTGAAATCCACAGCGAGCGCACTGGCCGGCATACTGCTGATTCCGCTGCTATTGCCTGCCGTACCGTTCGTACTGTTTTCCGTATCTTCGTTCGGTGGTGTCACGGCTTCGGTTTCCGGTCAATCCTCCTACACGCTTTCCCTGTTCAATGTCGCCAGCGTCACCCAATACGCTTGGGCACTGTGGATTTGCTTTGTGCTTTTCATCATTGCAACGATTTACATTGCGCTTCGTGAGACGGCCCGCAACATGTATGACCCGTATTATGCGAAGTGGGAGAACACATGGAAGGCTCCTGTCGCCGTGATGGTGTTCTGGCTTGTCACGGAATTCCTGTGCACGAATTTCCTTGCCGGATACAGCTCGAATACGGTTTCGACGATGGTGCCAATGTGGTATTTCATCGTCGCCGGCGTCTGGGCTTTCCTCGTTGAAGTGATTGCGATGACGTTTGGTCCGACGTTGGTTGCGTCGACGCCGGGATTGTGGAAGATTCTTGTTGGCGGTACCGTACAGCAGACTCCGCAGAACGTCGTCGATTACGTCAAGGCTTGCGATCCGCATTTCGGCCAACCGAAGGCAGCCAGGACCGCAGCTTCCGCGCAGACCACGCAGACCGCGCAATACAACGCGCAGTACGCCAATCCGTCCGCGCCAGCAACGTCACCAGCCGCGCAGACCGCTCCTACGCAAGCGATGCCCGCTGTTCCAATGCCAACCACGCCAATCCCAGCGCCAGCCGCTTCGGTTCCACCAGTACCGCAGTCAACGGCTTCGGTTCCTCCCATGCCACAATCTCCGGCCGACATTCCGATGCCGGCCGTTCCACAGGGTGAAGGAAAGCCACTCGACCCAAAAACTAAGAAGACGATCCTGATCGGCTGCATCGTCGCCGGTGCACTGATCGTATTGGGCATTGTCTATGGTGTGCTCAATTCGACCGTCTTCAGCGCGAAATCCATGGCGGAAAGCTATGTGTCGGCAATCGCCAGCGGCGATTACGACAAGGCTAACGACATTGCCGATCCTCAAGTGGGTAAAAACCAACGCAAGCTGCTTTCCAACAGCGTCGCCAAGACCGATAACGCGACCATTTCGAATGCGCATGTCAATGGCGTGAAATCCGGCAATGGCACAACCACCGCATCAATCAGCTACTCGTTGAACGGCGAAACCGTCGATGAGGAACTCACGATGCGCAAATCCGGCAACAAATTCCTGATTTTCCCGAACTGGCAAATCACCACGCCACTGATCAAGTCCATCAATGTTTCCGTGCCAAGCAGTGTGGAATCGTTGACGGTCAACAAGGTTGCGGTCACAGCCAAAAACGCGGAGAAGACGGATTCCGGCGAATGGCAGTTGCGCGTATACCCGGGCACGTACAACATTTCCGTTACGAGCACGGATTATATCGTCAGCGAAACGGTGGTATTCCGCACGAACGAAGACAGCGATTCGCCGACCACGCTGAAGGTGACGACCACCAGCAAGTTCAAGGATGCATTAAGCACCGCCGTGAACAACGCGCTCGACAAGTGCGCGGAATCCACCGACTATGCGCCGGAAAACTGCCCGTTCGGCTTCCGCGTATGGGATGAGGATAATTACCGTAATTTCGCGTGGTCGATCAGCATCTATCCGAAAATCGACGAAGTCGACCTTGATTATGGCGCTTTTGATACTAAAACCGGTAAGGCAAAGTGCACATACGAGGTGAAAGACGGCGATTCTTGGGATCCGGATGATGATAGTACGACGTTCAATGCGAGCGGATCGTTCGCTATCAAGGATGGTAAGGTCACGGTCACGCTTGATGACGGTGGCTACAGCTATTAAATAAAGTATGAAAATCCCCCTGCACAACTGTTTTCAGCTGGTGCAGGGGGATTTTCCACGCTTAAGCTCAGACGTATCTCAGTCTGAAGTCATTCGCCGTAACCGCAATGAATGCAGCCATAGCGAATGGGGCCGAATCACTCAGCGACAACCTTCACGGTGAAGGAAGCGGAGATTTCCGGGTGCAGAGCGACGGTTGCAGCGAACTCGCCGGTGGTCTTGATCGGATCCACGGTGATGTTCTTCGGGTTGACGGCAGCCTTGGAAGACAGCGCGATGGCGATCTTGTCGGCGGAGATGCCACCGAACAGCTTGCCGGACTCGGAGACCTTGGCGGCGATTTCGACGACGGAACCCTCGATGAGTTCCTTGGCGGCAACAGCCTCTTCGCGGGTGGCAACGGCCTTGGCCAGACGAGCGCGCTTCATGGCCTCGATCTGGGCGGCAGCGTTCTTGGACCATGCGAAGCCCAGACCCTGCGGAATCAGGTAGTTGCGAGCGTAGCCGGCCTTGACGGACACGACGTCGCCCGGGTGACCCAGGTGATTGACGGACTTGGTGAGAATAACCTTAGTTTCAGCCATTTTTCAAACCTCTCTAAGATCAGCGACCAGAAGTGGCGTACGGCAGCAGAGCCATCTCGCGGGCGTTCTTGATAGCCTTGGCGAGCTCGCGCTGTTCCTGCACGGAAACACCGGTGATACGACGGGAACGAATCTTGCCGCGATCGGAGATGAACTTGCGCAGCAGGGCAACGTCCTTGTAATCGATCTCGGTGACCTTAGCGGCCTTCAGTGGATTCGGCTTCTTCTTAAACGGCTTGACCGGCGGCTGCGGCCTCTTGCGTGACATCTTGATGTTCTCCTTACAATCTGGAAATTGCTTTTCTTTTAAGCTGCGATCCGGGTCGGATCAGAATTCCGGTTCGTCGCTGCTTCCACCAAATTCGGAGGAGCCAAAGGAACCGAACGATGAGGAACCGGAATTATCCGAATTGCCCCACGGATCCGATGCCGGAGCAGGCTGCACGGCGGGCGCGGCATTGGCTGGAGCGGCAGCCCCACCCTGATAGCCAGCGCCACCGGAATACCCGGCACCGCCCTGATATCCACCGGCATTGCCGGCGAAGCCACCGTTGTTGAACCCGCCGTTGCCGCCAGCGAAAGCATTGCCGCCACGATTGCCGGCAAAATTACCACCGTTGGCACTGGAGGTTCGGGTGACCTGGGCGGTCGCATAGCGCAGGGACGGACCGATCTCATCGACCTGAAGCTCAATAACCGTGCGCTGGGAACCATCGTTCGCCTGATAGGAACGCTGCTGCAAACGACCCTGCGCGATCACACGCATGCCCTTGCTCAGGCTCTGCGCGCAATGCTCGGCCATGTCGCGCCACGCGGAGCAGCGCATGAACAAAGCCTGACCATCTTCAAACTGGCCCGTATTACGGTTCCAGGTGCGCGGAGTGGAGGCAATGGTGAAGCTGGCCACGGACGAGCCGTTGCCAACCGTACGGATTTCGGGATCAGCCGTGAGGTTACCCACCACAGTGATAATCGTTTCGCCTGCCATCGTTACCTACTTACTTTGCAGCTTATTGTTTTGCAGCTTGAAAAGCTTGGAATTACTTACTTGCGAAGAATCTTCGTACGGATGACGGATTCGTTCAGGTTCAGCAGACGATCGAGTTCGTCGCTGGTGGCCGGCTCAGCGGAGTAGTTGACCACAACGTAATTGCCTTCGGTCTTGCCAGCGATCTCGTAGGCAAGCTTGCGACGGCCCCAGATGTCGATGTTCTCGACAGCACCGCCTTCCTTGGTGACAGTTTCCAGATACTGCTCGGTCAACTTCTTCAGACCGCGCTCATCCAGCTCAGGATCGGCAATGAACATCAGTTCGTACTTATGCGCAGACATCACCCACCTCCTTCGGACTATCGGCCATGGACCTTCCATGGCAGGAGTGTGTATGCGTACTGCCTTCACGCATCTATATATGAAAGGTATAAAGATACAGTTCAGACAACCTGTTCAGCATAGCCCTTCTGCTGGACGAGCGGCAATTGCGCACGTTCTGTGGTGCAGGCGCGTCATGGGCACCCGCATTGTTATATTGAATACGGCTATTTTTGTACGGTTGGTACCGTATTTACGCGACTCTAGATTTGTGGAAGGCGAAGCATGTCGGCGATTCTCGAAGGCACCCCGGATAAGAAATTGGCTTTGGTGACGGGTCGTGCGTACCCTGAGCAGGCCCATGAAACCGCGAAATACCTGGGAACCGACGTACTTGAGACCACGGCTTACGATTTCGCCAACGGCGAGATGTATGTGCGTTACACCGAGCCGGTGCGTGGCGCCGATGCGTTCGTGATGCAGGCGCACACCGAGCCGATCAACAAGTGGATTATGGAGCAGCTCATTATGGTTGACGCCATGAAGCGCGCTTCCGCCCGTTCCATTACCGTGGTCGCGCCGTTCCTTGGCTATTCGCGCCAGGATAAGAAGCATCAGGGCCGCGAGCCCATCACCGCCCGACTGATTTTCGACCTGTTCCGCGCAGCCGGCGCCGACCGTATTATGACGGTCGATCTGCATGCCGCCCAGGAGCAGGGTTTCTTCGATGGACCGGTCGACCATCTCACCGCCACTCCGGTGCTGCTTGACTACGTGCGCAACAACATGCCGCTTGAGAACACCACCATCGTGTCTCCGGATGCCGGCCGCATCAAGGTTTCCGAACAGTGGGCCGCGAAGCTGGGCAATCTGCCGCTCGCGTTCATTCACAAGACCCGTGACACCACCCGCCCGAACCATGCCGAAGCGCATGGCATTATCGGCGAGGTCGAAGGTCACGACTGCGTGGTGGTCGACGACATGATCGACACCGCGGGCACCATCTGCGAGGCCGTGCGCACACTGAACAACGCTGGTGCGAAGTCCGTGACGCTGGTTGCCACGCATGGCCTGCTGTCCGGCCCGGCCGTGGAACGCCTGAGAAATTGCGGTGCCAAGGAAATCGTGCTCACCGACACCGTGCCCGTTCCGGAAGAGAAGCGCTTGCCGAACATGACCGTGCTGTCCGTGGCTCCGCTGTTGGCCGCCGGCATCCGTTCCGTGTTCGAATCCGGATCCGTTTCCACGCTGCTCAATGGTCTGCCCGAAGACATGCGTCCCCGCAATATCTACGCCTGATTCGCGCAATCTTTTCAACGTAACAAAAACTCGCCCCCATCCGGTCGGCGAGTTTTTTAATGTCAGATCTTCCCAAAAACGGGGTGCCGCATCCTACGTCGGTAGGATGCGGCACCCCGCGTATCAAGAGAGAAAAGAGAAATCTGGCTAGCGTCCGATAGGCATCCTCGCTTCCGTTATTTGGCGAATGCTTCGCGGATTTGCGCGGCATTGCCGTAGGAGGCCTGCGCACCATACCCTGTGGCGGCGTATGCCGAAACATACGAGGCAAGCTCGGCCGCTTCGGAAAGCGCCATGCCCGAGGCAAGACCGGCCAGCACCGTGCCCATGAAGGAGTCGCCGCAGCCGGTGGTGTCCACCGCGTTCACACGCACGGGGGCAATGCGCTGGATCGGCGTTGCCGAAGTGGAATCCAATACCACGGAACCATCGCCGCCGAGCGTCACGATCGCCTGTTCGAAACCGAATCCACGCATTGCTTCCAGCGCATGATTCCAATCGAAACCGTCCCAATCGTCGTTTTCCGGCTCGTCAATGCCGAGCAGCTGCACCATCTCATGCTCGTTGACGAGCAGAATATCGGATGCTTCCACCAGTTCGGCCGGCAGCGACGGGGTGAACGGCGAATCGTTGAGCAGCACTTTCACGCCCGCTTCATGGCACATGCGCGCGGCGGCCGTCACCGTTTCGATCGGGCTTTCCAAGCACAGGCCAAGTACGGAAGACCGTGCCAGCGCATCGCGCACGGATTCCACATAATCCACGGTGACCTGCGCGTTGGATCCCGGCGAGTACACGATGGTGTTTTCGCCGGTTGCGTCCACGGTAATCACGGTTGTGCCGGATGGTCCGAGCACGCGGCGAACATGCGTGGTGTTCACGCCCGCCTCGCCCAGAGCGCCGAGTAGGAAGTCGGCGTTGGAATCGGAGCCGACCGCGCCGAACATCTGCACGGTTGCGCCGATGCGCGCTGCGGCGGCCGCCTGGTTGCCGGATTTTCCGCCCGGCAGCAGCTGCAGCGGACCGCCGGTGATGGTCTCCCCCGGCCCTGGCAGACGCTGTGCGGTGACGGTGTAGTCCGCGTTCATCGAGCCGATTACGGACACTGTGCCGTGGATGCGGTCCAATGCGGAGAGAACTTCAGTCGCGCTCATCTTTACCTTCCTTACATCAAAAGAAGATTTATGAAAATGGAGATTTGCGAAATAGTGTTGTTCAGTAATCGCAATTATCGCAAATCCCCATTTTTATTATATTGAGGATGTAATGTGCGATTACTTTGCCGATTCCTCGGTTTCCAGCGCATGGTTGCCTTCGTAGATCTTCTTCTTGAAGACGAAGAACACGATCAGGCCAAGCAGTGCGGTACCGGCGGCGACCAGCAGCAGGTTGGCATAGTTGGCGGCAGTGCCGGTTGCGCCGGTGATGGAGCCGCCTGCGAGGGCGTTGGAGCCGAGCAGGCTGCCGATGATGGCGATGCCGATGGACGGGGAAACGTTCATGGCCAGATCGTTCATGCCGACGCCACGGCCGGATTCGTCCTTTTCAATGGTGCCCAGCACGGTGGAGACCACCGGGGAGTACATGAGGCCGCAGCCTGCGTAGAACACACATGCGCACAGGGTCAGCACCACGAAACCGGAGTTCACGCAGAATGCCGCACCGGTCCAGCCGAGGAACATGAGGGTGCCTGCGGTCACGATGCCGGCCTTGATTCCGATCTTGCGGATGATCATGCCGGAGCAGGTGCCCACCACGGCGGCGACCACGAAGGCCCACACAATGTGCAGGGAGACCTGGGTGGTGGTCATGCCGTAGATGTTGGTGCCGATGGCGTTGAAGATCGGGCTCAGTGCGTAGTTCACGAAGTAGAACACGAGGATCAGGCAGATGGCGCGCAGCCAGCGGGTGTTCTTGAAGAACGCCGGGGTGATGAACGGGTTGGAGGCCTTGTTGATGTAGAAGGCGAATGCCACGAACAGCAGCAGGGAGACCACGAGCATCCACCATGCCATGTACGAGAAGAACAGGGTGAGGAATGCGGTGGCGAAGCCGAAGATCACGAAGCCGAATGCGTCAACCTTCTGGCCGTTGCCGCTCTTGGACGGCAGGGTCTTGAGCAGGATCGGCAGGAACAGAATGGTGACGGACGGGATCAGGAACAGGAACTGCCATGCGATGGAGCTGAGCATGCCGGCTGCGAACACGCCGATGGATGCGGAAAGCTGGTATGCGGCGGTGAACAGACCGAAGAAGATGACCTTCAAATCGTTACGCAGGTACTTGGTGGCCACCACCAGGAAGGCGGAACCTGCCACCTGTTCGCCTGCGGTCTGCAGCACGCGTGCGATGATCACGGTCCACAGGTTTGCGGCGAAGAAGTAGTTTGCCACGAAACCGAAGATGGAGCCGACGAACAGCGTCACGAGACCGACGGTCACAAGCTTACGCAGGGAGACGAAATCGCCCAGGGAACCGTAGATGAAGCACACGATGCCGAGCACGATGCTCGGAAATGCGGTGATCAGGGACGCCTGGTTCGGTGCGCCGACGTCGGCGCCGACCTGCTGGAACACCAGGTTGAAGCCCTGCAGGCACAGGGTGCCGAGCACGAAGGTGATCAGCAGCGGGATCAGGGCGCGGATGGCCATCTTGTTGCTGGTCACCGGATCATCGAACGGATCGGCGGATGCGGTGCCGGTCACGGCGGTTGTGTTGTTAGACATAATAAAAATCCTTGATTCTCTCGAATTGCGCGATATGCGATACGCGATTGCTTGGCCGGTTACGCTTATTCAGCCTTGGCTGCGAGGCCGGAGATGCGGGTCATGAATTCGTTCAGGAAGCGCGGCACGTCGACGCCGACGGCAACCTTCATGGTCTTGGCCGGGTCATTCAGGCGGGTTTCGTCGCCGATGGTGCGTCCGCGGGTCGGGCCTTCCACGTCGACCTTCATATTGATGTCGAGGGTGGTGACGAGGGTCGGGTCCACTGCCACGCCAACGGCGAGCGGATCGTGCAGGCCGCAGCCGCCCAGATGCGGGGACGTGGTTTCGTAAGCCTTGATGTAGAAGTCGGTCATGTCGGCCAGGAACTTGCCGGCCTTGGTGCCGAGGTCGCGCCACTGCTGGGTTTCCTTGTAGGTGAGCAGGGTCTGCAGGGTTACGTCGAGACCGATCATGGTGGTCGGCGCCCCGGAACGGAACAGGTAGTCGGCGGCTTCCGGATCCTGCGAAATGTTGGCTTCCATGCAGGCGTTGCAGTTGCCGGGTACGGTCAGTGCGCCGCCCATAAGCACGATTTGGCCGATTTCATCCTTGATTTCCGGTGCTTTCTTCAGTGCGGCTTCGATGTTGGTCATCGGGCCGGTCGGCACGTAGACGAGATCCTTGCCATAAGTCTTCACTGCGTCGATGATGAAGTCGACCGCAGATTCGGTTTCGACGGAACGGCTGGAATCGGGGATTTCCACGTCGCCGATGCCGTTGTCGCCGTGGATGAACGCGGAGATTGGCAGTACTTCGAAATGGTCGGTGGTGCTGGAGTGCGGCAAACCCTGATACACCTTGACTTCCGGGTGGCCGAGCAGGTCGGTCACGGCCAGTGCGTTGCGCACACCCTGCTCGACGAGCACGTTGCCGTAGGTGCCGGTGATGCCGATCAGTTCAATCTCCGGGCTTCCCAGAGCATACGAAATGGCAAGCGCGTCATCAACGCCGGTATCAAGATCAAGAATCATCTTTTTCATGTGTGTGCCTTTCCTCTTTGACGGCCTGACGACGGTCCGCCACCATACGGGTGCGTCGCCAGTTATACATCGAGCGCATTCTCGATTGTGTTGTGTTGACAAGATTTATGATAAAGCGTTTTATCAAGAACGCAAATTCTTCACCTATACACGGCGTGTTGCCTGTATTCCCAACGATTACAGCATATTGGAGATGCTTACGTCACCACATACCGAGATTGATCTGCACCACCCGTTTTGCACCAGTCTGCAGCATCTAAAAATGGCGGTTTACGCGCAGGCCGCCTGCACCAGTTTCGGCGTAAGCACTTCAACCTGCGGATCGGAAAGCCACGGACGGGCATCCCCTGATTCCGTACCGGACTTGGCACGAACCGCAACATCAATCCGCTTACGCAACATACCCCAACAAGCGGCGGCCAAATCAGTCACGCTCTGCTCAACGGTGGTCATACGCCAACCAAGACCGAATCGTTTGAGAATATTGTCGTAACCAATCACCTGCATATCCTCAGTAACATGCAACCCACGCTCCGCCATACGCTGACGGAAGCCAAGCGCCATCACATCGTTGCAGCAGAACACGGCCGTCGCCCCGCCATCGATGATCTGATTCGCGGCACGATAGCCGCTATCGAAACGGTAATCACCCTCAACACACAGCGAAGAATCAAAATGCTTCCCCGACTGCTCGATGGCATCCACAAAACCACGACGACGCTCCGCGGCACTCGACTCCGCAATATCGCCGGTGACAATGCCAATACGAGTATGACCACCTTCCAACAGATACTGGGCAGCCAAACGACCACCAAGATAGTTGTCAAAACCGACGGCATCGCACCAGCCGCACTGCGTCAAACGGTCGATCAGCACCACCGGGCACGACACAAGCGCCACATCCTCACACAGCTGCTCAACAGCACTCCCAACACACGACTCACGCGCCGGGATCAACATCACCCCATCCACCCCACGGGCAGGAAGACGCTGCAACAACTCATGCTCCGCAGCACGCGAATCATCGGAATTGGCCACAATCAGCGAATACCCCTGCGCGGCGCACTCATCCTCCACACACTTGGCAAGCGCCGCGAAAAACAAGTTCTCAATATCAGGCACGATCAGCGCAACCAGCTGGGACTGCTTGGTCACCAAGCTACGCGCGCTCTGATTCGGCACATAATTCAGCTTCTTCGCCGCGTCGGCAATGGCCTTACGCTTCTCCTCAGACACGCGAGCCGGCCGATTATTCAACACCAGCGAAACCGTCGTCACAGACACCCCCGCAGCAGCGGCCACATCCTTCAACGTCGCACGATACGCCATTCAAACCCCTTAAAACGTTTCTCCTTCCAGCATAAATGCCACGCACTCCTGACGCGCCCAGCACCCCCATCCACAAACAAATTCCTTTCATAGCAAAATAATCCACACTATTTCCACCGGTAAATCGTTTTTCGGAAGTGTTTTTTGTATACTCGCAACGTTTTGCCCGAAATGAGAACCGCACAAGAAGAAAGGAACCAGCAATGCAGCCAACCACGCAGAAAAACAATGCGAGACAGCGCAAGACCATCGCCATCGTCGCCGTGATAGCAGTGGTTGCCATCGCGCTCGCAGCCGTTGCCATCATCGCAGTCGCCAATAAGCGCGAAATGACGCAAGCCGCCAGCGACACCTGCACGTTGAACGCGAAGGCGCTCGCCACGCATCAGCAAAACTTCGAAGAGGCTCAGAAAGAAGCCGAAGATGCGGCAAAACTCACCGTGGACGACGTGGCCGACGGCACCACGCTGGAAACCCTGAAGGATGCGATCACGCTGGCCGAAGCCGTGGAAAACGCGCCAACATGCCCCGCGAACGGCAATGCCAGCGACTTCACCAAGGCGACAGACCATATTCGCACGTACGCCGACAACCTGCGCAACATCACCAACGAACTCGACGCGGCCGCCAAGTCGGTGATCGCCAGCCAGGAACTCAAACTCGAGTCCGCCAAGTAAGCCGTCCGAGCCAGACGAGCCGACAGGGCGCCGCCCCTAGCTCCGCCGCCCCTGCGTTCAACGGGGCCAAGTTGCGTTTTCAAACAACTTTGGCCTCGTTAAAGATGACTTTCGCAACGTTTTCACAACCCGATAACCGCCCATACCGCAAATCGATACCCCTTCCACAAAAACCCGAAAGAGCTTATTAACGGGGTCAAAGTTACGTTTTGGACGACTTCACCCCCGCACAAGCGCTTTCGCACCGTATCTGGCTTATATATGGCAGATTCGACAGTCCGACCGGAGGCATTTCCTGACGAAATCGGCTACTTGCAACACGTTATTTCCCAATCGCCACTTGCCGAACCCAGTTGCCAGGCTGCGCCGCATCCACCATGACGCACCGTCACAAACGTTCCCGTCCGACGCGCTTTACTGGCCTTGGGCGCGGTAGCGGGCTTCGGTGGCGGCTTTGGCGGGCTCCCACCAGGCGCGGTTGGCAGCATACCAAGCGATGGTCGCTTGCAAACCGGCTTCGAAATCGGTGCGCACAGGCTTCCATCCAAGTTCGGTACGCAGCTTGCTGGAGTCAATCGCGTAACGCCGATCATGCCCGGGGCGGTCACGCACCCAGTCGAACGCATCTTCGGCACATCCCATAAGCCGCAGGATCATACGCATCACGGCAATATTGCTCATTTCACCATCCGCGCCGATCAGGTATGTTTCGCCGATCCGCCCGCGTGTAAGAATCTTCCACACCGCAGAAGAGTGGTCTTCCGTATGGATCCAGTCGCGCACGTTCTCGCCTGTGCCATATAGTTTCGGACGCACGCCCGCCATGATGGAAGTGATCTGGCGTGGAATGAATTTTTCCACATGCTGGTACGGCCCGTAATTGTTGGAACAGTTGGAAATCGTGGCGCGAAGCCCGTACGTGCGAACCCAGGCACGCACCAGCTGGTCGGATGCCGCTTTTGACGCGCTGTACGGGCTTGACGGCTTGTACGGCGTGCTTTCGGTGAATTTGCATGGATCGTCGAGCGCAAGGTCGCCGTACACTTCGTCGGTGCTGATGTGATGGAATCGCACGTCATGCTTGCGCGCCGCCTCAAGCAGGTGGAACGTACCCTCCACATTCGTTGTGATGAAGGGTTCAGGATTGGCGATGGAGTTGTCGTTATGCGATTCGGCCGCGAAATGCACGATCGCGTCATGCCCGGGCACGATACGTTCCAGTAGTGCAGCATCGCAAATGTCACCTTGCACGAGTTCGACTTGCGATTGCGGAAGACCGGTGATATTCTGCGGATTTCCGGCATACGTCAGCTTGTCGAGCACGGTTATGCGCACGTCAGGATGGTTGTGTGCCACGTAGCGCACGAAATTGGCTCCGATAAATCCACATCCGCCGGTCACAATGATGTTGCGCGGCTTGAAAATCTCACTACTCACCATTTCAGGGTACCGGCAGGGTTGCATAGCCATAAAGCGATTCCACAAACTGGCTTATATATGGCAGATTCGGCAGCCCAACCGGTGGTATCTCAGTTACCCTTGATTTAGTGTATAAATAGCACTTCGCTTACCCTTGATTTGGTGTATAGTTGAGCATGTTATTACCCTTGATTTGGTGTATTTACGGCGGTGAGACATGGAGACTTTCGAACGAAAAGTATACGAAAAACTGGCTTCCTGGAAGGAATCCTCCCAAGGAAGCACGGCCCTGCTCATCGAGGGCGCGCGACGCGTCGGGAAAAGCACCATCGCGGAGGAATTCGGACGACGGAACTATGCGTCGTATATGCTCGTCGACTTCTCGAAAGCCCCTGATGACGTGCTGGACTACTTCGTCGACCTGCGCAACGACCTCGACGCGTTCTTCATGTACCTGTCATCCTTCTACGGAGTGGAACTGCACAGGAGGGATAGCCTCATCATTTTCGACGAGGTGCAACTGTATCCGAAGGCCCGCGAGGCCATCAAGCAGCTGGTGGCTGACGGGCGTTACGACTACATTGAGACGGGCTCGCTCGTCTCCATCCGCGAAAACGTCAAGGACATCCTCATTCCATCAGAGGAGGAGTCGATCCGCCTGAATCCCATGGATTTCGATGAATTCCTCTGGGCTTTGGGAGAAAAGCCACTGTCCACGCTCATCGCGGACTCGTTCAAGAAGCGCAGGCCGCTCCCCGATTCGCTGCACAGGAAGGCCATGCGGCTATTCCGTGAATACATGCTGGTCGGAGGCATGCCCCAGGCTGTGTCGAAGTACGTCGAGACCCATGATTTCAGCAAAGTCGACAACGTCAAACGGAACATCCTCCGACTGTACAGGCAAGACATCTCCAAACATGGCGGCAGCGACCGGATACGCATCACGCGCATCTTCGACAACCTGGTGGGCCAGCTTTCCAAGAAAGAGAAGAAGTTCAACATCACATCGCTGGGAAAGGAAGCGAAGACCCGCGATTACGAGGACGCCTTCTTCTGGCTTTCCGACGCGTTCATCACCAACGACTGTTTCAATTCCACTGATCCGAGCGTGGGGCTAAGCATTAGCGAGGACCATTCGACGGTCAAATGCTACGCCGCCGACACCGGACTTCTCACCACTCTCGCCCTGGCCGACTCGGAACAGACCGGAAGCAACCTATACCGGGACATCCTCCTGGAACGCATCGAAATCAACGAGGGCATGCTCGCGGAGAACGTCGTCGCACAGCTTCTCCGGGCCAACGGGCACCGGCTGTTCTTTTACTCGCGCAGCGACCGCGACGACCCGTCGAACCGTATGGAGATCGACTTCCTCATTGTCGAACCGTATGAGAACGCGGCGATGAAGTACAGGGTCAGCCCCATCGAGGTCAAGTCATCGAAACGCTACCGCACGGTCTCGCTGGACAAGTTCAAGACGAAATTCGACAAGAAGGTCGGCACCAGATACGTGCTGCATCCGAAACCGCTGGTCGTGGAAAATGATGTGGTCAAGCTGCCGATCTACATGGCAGGACTGCTATAGAAGGCTTCACGCAGACAGCGCTTTTTAGTGCACTACCAGCGAATGACGCCCAACACTTGCGAGCGCATATGTTGTCCACCTTGAACACATCTGTTTGCTGCCCGTCACCCAGTTAACCTTCCAGCTACCTTTCAGACATCTACGAGATACCCGTTCGTCCACAGCTGAACACTAAAATGTATCCGGTTTAATTGTACAGAGCCTCCAATTATAAGGGGGCTATCTTTTTGAAGGATGCGACGATGCCTATTTTTTCGCCTGACCGTCACGCTTGTGCACCTTCATACGTAAAACTTACTAAGCAGCCGATTGCGGGTGAAACATATCGCCCTCTTGCGAATGACGAAGACAGCAACGCTTGCGCCCCATCCGCCCTTTCAGGCCGCCACGGTTCAAAACTGTATACGCAGAAATCAGCAATTCACGCCATCTCCGATAACACAAGCGTTTTCATTCCCAAAGTCGATGCGCCCCATCTGCCAAAAACGACTGACGACAAGTCCATTAACGAAGCCATTAACGAAGCTGCGAACAACAGCACCCATTCAGTTCCCCCGTCTACTGAAATTCAACTCGCGCAAGCTAGCGAGCATCCTCTGATGCAGGCTATCGAGGTCTGCAAACAATCCGTACACACTACGGCAAAAGCACTCTCCGCCGCAGGACATGCAGTTGCAAAAGCTGCCAAAACCACCTGTCACGCCATCCATACCGCCGCCACAGCGGTAAAGACCGCATGGCAAACTTTCACCAATTTCAAAGCTATTCAACTCATCATCAAATTCTTCAAAAAGGCGTATGGCTTCTGGAAGAAACGTCATCGCTTCTCATTCTCGTTCTACGCCATTGTTCTCGTATTAGTCACCGCTTTTGAGGTCGTTTTTCTTCAGTGGGGCATGTACGGCGAGCCGGAATATCCTGAAGGCTCGGAAATTGACGATACGACCAGAGTTTTGCAAAGTGTTATTGGGCGCACGACAAAATTCGTTAGCCAGATCTGGATTGACCATCAATACCAAGCATTACTGAATTTCATAGTTTTGGGTGTTATTTACCTTACTCTGGTGCTGATTCTCAATCGTTTCTGGGTTGCTTCAGCCATCTTTGGCACAGTTATGACAGTATTTGCTGTCGCCAATCACATCAAGATCGAGTCCCGCAACGAACCTGTTATTCCCGCCGATTTGAACTTCATCACAGGAGGCAATGCGGGAGAACTCACTTCCTTTATTCCAAATTCCAGTCAGGCTCTAGTTGACGGTGCGGTAGCTGGCGTTATTTGCTTTGTGGCCATCTGCATCGTCATGCAATTCCTTGATGGCAGAAATGCGGTCATCCCCTGCCACTGGCTACACCCGTTTGCCAGCGTTAAAAATTTTGTCGGCACGATTACGCGCATTTTGGCAGCCGCTCTCAGTACTGCACTCGTATTTTCCTTCGTGTGGGGACTCGGAGCAGACGATTCCTGGGCTACAAAATTTGCCCACAATCTTTCCGACCGCCCCCAGCCTTGGAATCCAATTACTGACGCTACCAGCAATGGTCCCGCCATCAATTTCCTCCAGCTTGCACATACCAAGATCATGGATAAGCCCGAAGATTATTCCGAAGAAACCATGACCAAGATTGCAAAGAAATACTCCAAGGAGGCTGATTCCATCAATCAGTCCAGAACAACCAATCTGACTGATAACACCGTAATCATGGTGCTTTCGGAAACCTTCTCGGATCCCACACGAGTACCGGGCGTAAGTTTCGCCGAAGATCCGATGCCAAATATTCGACAGATCAAGAGCGAAACAACATCCGGTCTTATGCTTTCCCCGGGCTATGGTGGCGGTACTGCCAACATCGAGTATCAAGCTCTCACGGGTCTTTCCATGGCGAATTACAGCGATACCCTATCTATCGCCTATCAGCAATTAGTTCCGGGACAAAAGTGGGATCAGTCCCTCAATCAGCTATGGAATGAAAAGAATGGCGAGGACTCTTCTGTAGCCTTTCACGCATACAACCGTGGAATGTATTTCCGCGATATCAACTATAAGAAGTTCGGATTCTCTAAATTCTACGCCACGGACGGAACACCCAAGCTCACAGATCTTCATCCTATAGATTCGGCTTGGTATTCTTCCGATGAATCGTTCTATAGCCAGGTGTTGAAACAGGTGCAGTCCTCTGACTCCAACAAGTTCTATCAGGTTGTGACTATACAGAATCACATGCCTTATGAGGAGGATTTATACACAGATAATCAGTTCAAAGAACTTGATACTTCCGAAAATCTTCAGGAGAATGAACGACTCAATATTGAGACTTACACTAAGGGTCTTAATTACACAGATCAATCAACGTTAGATTTCCTTAATCAGCTCAATGACATCAATCGTCCTATCACTGTTATTTTCTACGGGGACCACTTACCCGGCATCTATAGCACTGCCTACTCCGATTCAGACAATATTCTTGGTCTTCACGAAACCGATTACTTCATTTGGTCCAATAATGCGTCTTCTGCTGCTGGAACCAAACTTGATGACGCGTCCTCCGCATACACCTCATCCAACTATTTCTCCACTCAACTTGCTTCACATCTCAACGCAAAGGTGAGCCCTTATCTGGCATTCCTGACGGAAATGCATCAAGCCATATCTGCTATGTCTGTTCCTTCAGCAGCGGGAGGCAGCTCTGAAGAACCGGTATATCTCAACGCTGCTGGAGCTCGTATGAGTGAGAAGGATCTTTCCGAAGAGGCTAAAACACTACTCCATGATTACAAACTCATTCAATACGATATGAGTGCCGGTAAGAATTACCTTAAAGACACTAATTTCGTAGAGCTTCAGTAGATTCGTATTCCTCATCACCGCCAGTTTCTACAATAGTGCTAGTTTGTCGAGAATAACGAAAGCCGGTAACTATGAAAATTGCAGTTGCAGGAACTGGATATGTAGGTCTTTCTGTCGCTTTGCTGCTTGCTCAGCATAATGAGGTTCATGCTTTGGACATTGTTCCGGAGAAAGTTGAGCTTCTAAACAACGGCAAGAGTCCGATTGTGGATGCTGTGATTACTGATTTTCTGGAGAAGAACACCTCCGGCGAGCGTCCTCTGGACTTCCATGCAACCGTTGACCCAGAAGAAGCATATTCCGATGCTGATTTCGCAGTGATTGCAACGCCTACGAACTATGACGAGAAAAAGAATTATTTTGATACTTCCAGCGTCGAAGCTGCGATTTCCGCAGTACGAAAGTATGCGCCGGAAGCGTGGATCATTATTAAATCTACGATTCCTGTCGGATACACGCAGCAGCTACGCGACCGTTTGAACGATGATCATATTCTGTTTTCTCCGGAATTCCTTCGTGAAGGTCACGCTCTGTTTGACAACTTGCACCCCAGCCGTATTGTTGTCGGTGCTCCGCAGGATGACGCACGTTCCGTAGAGGCCGCACGTACTTTTGTGGATCTTCTGGCTCAGGGAGCAGCCCCCGAAGAACGCTCTCGAGTCAATCATGATGGCAGTACAGGCATTCCAGAACTGGTGGTGGGCACTACCGAGGCCGAAGCCATCAAACTGTTTGCCAACACGTATCTTGCGTTGCGTGTGGCTTATTTCAATGAGCTTGACACTTATGCTGAAAGCCGCGGACTGAGCACTCGCGAAATCATTGACGGCGTTTGCCTTGATCCGCGCATCGGCGACGGTTACAACAATCCAAGCTTCGGATATGGCGGCTACTGCCTGCCGAAGGACACCAAACAGTTACTTGCCAATTACGATCAGGTTCCACAGAATCTAATCGAGGCGATTGTGGATGCTAACCGCACCCGCAAGGAATTCGTTGCTTCTGAAGTGATGGATCGCATCAAAGATGTGAAAGATCCGATTGTCGGTATCTACCGCCTGACCATGAAATCCGGTTCTGACAACTTCCGCCAGTCCGCGATTCAGGATGTTATGAAGCAGTTCAAGGCAAACGGCATCCTCGTACTGATTTACGAGCCGACGCTAGATGCCACTGACTTCTTCGGCAGCGAAGTAACGCACGATTTTAATTCGTTCACGGAACGGTCTACTGTCATCGTTGCCAATCGCTGGAATGATGACCTTAACAAGGTATCTGGCAAGGTTTTCACTCGCGATTTGTTCCGTAGAGACTGACAATTCTTTTAAAGCCCTAATGAATTTCTAGGGCACAACTAGGAGGGGCGTCTGGTGCTTGTATGAACCGCACCCCGATTGTTGGACTGAGGAAATTCAGATTCGATGATCGGAGGTGCGGTTCATACTCAGCATAACGGCTCCTCGGTAATCTTCTCTCATGCGATAGTGAGACACTATTGTTCCACTACTCCATCTCCTACCGTATCCCCTTTCCTTCATATGCGACAAGATAAATGCGGTTTTGAAAGGACAAATGTCAAAAATGCTGCATCCGCAGGCAGATTAAAGCAATTCGGCAAAAACACCAATCCACCAAATGATGTGACGGCATAAGCCAACACACCCATCCGAATCTACACCCTACTTAAAATAAGGGGGTAAACACTTTGATGAACTAGCTAAAGGAGCACATCATGAGAGAAAAGAAGAAGCCTAAGAAGCGGATATTATGCGCGATAATATCATGTTCTTTGTTGGCAAGCATAGGTTTCGCGCAACCGGCGAGCGCAGCTGACACCGCAGTAGACACGCCCGCAGTCCAAGACGACATCGAGACAATGTCTTATTCAGATGGCACGTCGACCGGTACTTCAGAGCTTACCGGAGTGTCACTGGGAACAGGAACAACCGTATACGCGAAACAATTCATCAACCAAGTGGACGTCTACAACTCGGCACTGAATGAAGTCGTGAAATGGCGTCGAGACGCGCTCAACGACAAACAAGTAACTTTCGGCGTCTACAACTGGCAGACCAAGCAAACCGATTACTATTCAGTATCGGATTACCTGAAGAAACTTGGAATCTCCGAAAACGAATATCTAACGCCAAAATGGTCTAATGCGTTGGAACGAATCGCAATTCAACGAGCGATTGAGGCATATTCTGCAGAGGATGCGCATACTCGACCTAATGGAGAGAGCTGCTTCCGAGCCAGCTATAACAAAATCCAATCAGAGGCAGAAATACTCGCATGGGGTCCTGCCAACATATCCGGCGCAATTGATTTATGGGCCGAAGAAAAGAAAGACTACGTCCAAAACACAGGAGCTGAAGTCGGGCATTATCTTACTTTGATCAATCCAAACTATGAGTATTATGGTTTCGCTGCAGGAGATGGACAGTATTACAGAACAACTTTTTCTGGAGAGGCAGGAACTCGCAGCAGTGCCGCTGAATACTCGGATTCAACTCCGACGAACATGCGAGGCCTAGGGCAATTCGAAGTCAACGTGGATGACGATGATTTACGAGAAGGGGCTACTTGGAACCTGTCATCGATGAAGTCTGGATCCACGCAAACCGCAAAAGTAACGCTGAAGCACAGGTCCGGAAGATATGAGTTCAGGGGCACATGGGGATCTTCCAATGCGAATGTGATTAGCGCCAACCAAAGTGGCGTATATACCGCGGGGAAGGTAGGAACTGCGAAAGCAACCGTTTCTTCTGGGTCTTTCGCTTTTTCCACGGATGTCACGGTCATGCCTCTCACTTTGAAATATGACGGCAATGGAGCGACCTCTGGCTATGTAGCTTCACAGACAGGATCCCACAATGATGAGATCACAGTGGCGAAGAATGGTTTCAGCCGATCAGGCTACACTTTCTCGAGCTGGAACACCAAAGCTGATGGTACCGGCACTTCATATGCACCTGGATCCAAAATAACCCTTCCCGCTGGCGATACCATCTTGTACGCACAATGGGTTGAGAATCCAAAACTGACGAGACTTGCCGGACAGACACGCTATGACACTATGGCAACCATCGTTCAACACGAACAGACAAAACAAGGACAAACCGTCATCATCGCTTCTGGAGAGAATTATCCTGATGCACTCTCCGCGTCAGGCTTAGCCGGAGGATTAGCTGCAACGATTATGCTCGTCGGATCTAACTCTCTGCCCAGCCAAACTGCTAACCGTCTTGCCTCACTTAAGCCGAATCGAATCATCATTATCGGCGGTCCAAGCGCAATTTCCAAAAATGTAGAAAACGCACTCCATCAATACAGCTCCACAGTCACCAGATATTACGGAGAAGATCGTTATGAAACCTCTCTTGCAGTATTCAAGGCGGGGCAGAAGCTGGGAGTAAAATGGAATTCCACAGCGCTAATGGCAACCGGAGATAACTACGCGGATGCGCTCTCCGCGTCTTCCTTGGCTTACGCGCAGAAGATGCCGATTTTCCTGTGCAGTTCAGCTTCAGGATTCTCTTCATCCCAACTGGATGCCATCAACAAAACCATCAAACAGGGTCTTGTAATCGGAGGCACCAGCGCCATACCAAATTGGATTGTCAACAGCCAGCTGCAGCAGCAGCAAGGCATATCAACAAAAAGAATTGCCGGCGCAACTAGGTATGAGACCAGCATTGAAATCGCCAAAAGCGCAGAGCAGTATGGGTTGACCGCTGAAGGTAGCGTCTTCGCAACCGGCGCCAACTTCCCTGATGCTCTGGCTGCCGGACCGCTTGCCGGAAAGAAAAACGGATTCCTGTTGCTAGCGGATCCTTTTGGAACTACAGCTCAGTTTGTTCAAAAATACAAGAATCAAGTTAAAACCGCTTACGTAGTTGGCGGAGAACAAGCTGTTTCTTCCACCACGGCTAACCAGATAGCAGATAGTCTCGGTCTGCGTCATCCGTAAGTTTCGTAGATAAGAGAATGGAATGGCGGGATGCCAGCCTAGGCTGGCATCCCGCCATTCCATTCTCTTATCTAAAAACACCCCATACTTTTTCTAAAACGCCTTTTTCTTAGCAGGACAAAACAAGAGACCCTTCGTTTTTAAAAACCCCCGAAATATTAATTTTTGGGGTTTTTAAACCGCAGGAAAAAGGGGTTGTTTCCCTCCCTAAAAACAAAAGTGCCAAA